>Ga0153956_1000128_pt1 | contig 96011 bp, 91 predicted proteins | sample TSFL040MetaG_FD_104704 | JGI IMG/M metagenome (GOLD analysis project Ga0153956, IMG submission 104704) | Attine ant fungus gardens microbial communities from Florida, USA - TSFL040 MetaG | ecosystem: Host-associated > Fungi > Mycelium > Unclassified | place: USA: Florida, Wekiwa Springs... | reverse complement strand
GACCGGAACAGCGTTCGGCAACGATGCGTTAAACGCTTGGAAAAACTCGGTTACAACGTAAATCTACAACCTATGAGCGCCTGATCCTCAACTAAAAAGAGCCTCTTATTTTCATAAGAGCCTCTTTTTCTTAAGATCGGCCACGCATTTTGCGGAGTGATGGTACGATCTTAGAGATATTTACATATCTCTATTTTTGACGGACGCTGGCACCGCCGCTGGTATTTTTGATGATGTTAGCGGGCGTGCCGGAGTAGATCACGCTGCTTGCACCAGAGAGGTCAGCGTTAAGAGTTCTGTTCACATTCACAAATGCTTTACTGGCACCGCTGCCGTCGATTGCGGCACTTTCGGTTGTAAGGTTCTCAGCATTGAGTTTACTGGCCCCGCTTAGTTCTACGGTGAGTTTTGATACGTTGCCGGCGGCAGTGACCTTTGAGGCTCCGCTGCTGTCAATAGATAATTGTTCACCTGAAAGGTCGGACAATGCTACGCTCGATGCGCCGGAAGTTTCGACACTGTCTATCAAGGGTGCGGTAATGTGTACCTTAAGCGAACTTTTGGGCGAAACGCCGCGGTTGGTCGATATTGATAAAGTTTCATCACTGACCTCGGTCTCGATAAGCGGCATCAGATTATCGTCAGCCTCGATCTCGACCTTGAGATCCTTACCCGCCGTGACATCAACATCGAAAGCACCTGAAACATTGAGCTTTGAAAAAGCAGGTGTGTTTCGCAAATCTTTAACGATGTTTCCAGATCCGCGAACTCTGCCGAATGAAATATCGAAATTAGGGAAACCCGATCTGCCGAACGAGAAAATATTTGTAACGATAAAACCGACGACAAGAGCTGAGATAAATAGCAGGATGCAGAACTTTTTCACTTTGCGTGCCTCCGAAAAATTTGTCAGGAAAATACAGTCCTGTTGTGATAAACGGAGCGCGTTTTGAAAAAGTTCGTGAAAAATATCGCAAATCGGGCAAAATTATCTTCCGGCAAAGAGATAGAGCTGTATCGCCTGGCCGCAGCCGATCACAAAACCGAAAAGGCCGCCGAATAATTCGATAGTACGAAGATGCTCTTTGGCGACACTCATCACAAGTGATTCGAGTTTGTCGGCCGGATATGTGCGTATCTTTTCACGAACGACACCGCCGACATCGAATTCGCGTATCGCATCGGGCAGTTTTGCACTGATCGCCGCTATCACGGCATCGGTTACCGACGCTGATACGTCCTCGAGTTTTTGCTGAGGCAGATGGTCTGAGATACGTCCGATCGGCATAGCAAGAAGACGTTCGATCTGGTCAGAGATCATTTCGTTGATGATGTTGGTCGTCTCATCTCGCGAAAGGATGTCTATCAGCCCATTTGAGAGCATTGCCTTGAGCCTTTCCTCAGCGTCGGGGTGTATCACCTGAAGAATTGCGTCGATACTATGCGGCCGCAGCTTATCGATAATACTGTTGACATAATCGGCGATACTGTCGATCGTCTCATCGCGTCTGATCAGTGAGAGTAAAGCCCTCGATATCTGATCCTTAAGACTGTCGAGTTGTGCGGGATCGATCTTGCCGATAAGCTCAGGCAGCGGTTTGGCGAGAGCATTATCTATGTTTGTTGATATAAAGTTTCGCGCCTCGTCAGCGACAAATGTCCCACGTAAGGTTTCCTCTATACGCTTTGGAAAACTCTCATTGACCAGTGAGTCAACCTCGTCGAGCAGGTTTTCGCGAGACACAAATATCTTTTTAAAGAAAGAGAGGTTCTCGTAATAGTCGTGGACCTCGTGTTTGATCAGAGCACCGATCTGGTCGCGGGTCTTTTCGGCAGCTGCAAGCTCGGTCAGTTGCTTGATAACGGGATCGATCTGCTCGTAAGCTTTCTCTTTAACAAGTGAAACGGCGTCAGACGTGAAAAGTTCGCCGAGCGGTGTCGGTGAACCGATGATCTCATCAACGTGACGTCCGACAAAGTCGCGAATATTGGCGTCGACGGCATTGCTCGCGACGGCGGCCTTAAGACGTTCGCGAAGAAACGTTTCGAGTTTTGAGAGCGAAGCCCCGTCGAGGATCTCAAATACGCGTTTGCCTAACAGGTCATCAACACGCCGTGTGATAAAACCGCTTACGGCGTCTCGTGTCTCCTGCCGCTTAAGTATCTCGCTGATGTGCCCGGCAAGCCGTCTCTGTAAACCGGCGACAGTATCGAGTACGGTCGGGCGTACTGCTGACGGCAGAGCCTCGATCAGCGACGGCAGATCTTGAGAGGTGATCTCGACGGTATATGAATCAATGACCGACTGTATCTTTTTACGCAGAAAGTCGCGGCCGATAAGCTGCTCGTGAATGGTGTCTGTCGAGACGAGTTCTTCGCCGACAGCCTTGCCGATCGCGTTCGCCAGACGCTCGCGGTGACGCGGGATCATTCCCTGCGGAAAGATTGTGATGCCCAAGACCTTGACCGGATTGCGGGGACGAAAGAGCATTCGCACGGCGAGCCATGCGCCGGCATAGCCGTGGATCGTGGCAAGCAGCACAAAAAGGCACATCTGTACCCAGATGTTCTTGAATATAGGTGCCGCCTGATTTATTAGATCATGAACCGTTTCCATCTATATTCATCACCGAAGGAAACCGATGCGAGATCTTAAAAGATCTGAAAGCCCTTTGACCTCAGACAAAACTCGCTAAACTCCTGCAGCCAATCGTGGCTGACGCTGTAATTTTTCCACTGTTCGTCATTATCACGATACAACGTCATATCATCGGGCGTGTCGGTGACCGACAGGTCGGCATACATACGCTTGCCGTCAGTTACCTTAGTCAAGATCGTGTCGCGTACGCGTTCGCCTATGAGATGAGCTTCTTCGAGTGAGACCTTAACGCCGGTGGCGTTGTAGCTCATTTGTCTCAAACTGCCTTCGCGTACGATGTCGAAACTGCGTATCATCTCGACAGCCGCTTTCCATTGCCATACGTTGGCAGTGAATTCGAAGTTCTCAGAACTCATGTCGATCAGCGTAAAACTCATAAGATCACCTGTAAAAATGCTAATCGGCAAACGGATTTTGGTCAACGTCCGATAGAGCACAGAGCGTATATAATTATTGACTTGAACCGAGTTTAAGGAGCGTCATACGTGCCGAGACAAAAATTGCCGCTGCGTGTCATTGTTGAGTATCCGCTATTACGTGCCGAAATGAAGGTACAGGTCGGCCGCGACGGCCTGTTGCCGCCTGTCGAGGCATCTGTCAAAAGGCTTGTCTTTGAGTTTGATGCCGATGTGGATCTGAGTGAAACAGCGCCTAATTTTTTAGGTAAATATGTCCATGGGCCAAAAGATGCACGATTTATATATATAAACTCGGGTTCGTACTCAGGCACCGGCGATGTATCGATCGGCCGCCGTGCTGACAAACGAAACAAAAATACTCGAATTCACATTTCCTGGAATTGCAAAAGACGGCGGCCCGACCTGCGCAAGCGTTAAGGGCATTGAATGGAAAGTTGTCGATCGGTGAATGGCCGCTATCTGTGAAATGTAAGAAATTAGACACGATGTAATACGAACTGTAAAATGTAATACATGAAGTACGAATCGACGATCACAAGCAAAGGCACGATAACCATTGCTGCTCCTCTAAGAAGGGCATTAAAACTAAAACCGGGACAAAAGGTCAGGCTTGAATTGGATAAAAAAACCAACCGTATTTTTATGGACACCGGTGTGACCGTTGAGCAGTTCGAAAAAATAAGAGATGAAATGTTAAGCAAACTGCCTAAACGAAAACCTTTGACCGGAAAGGCTCTAAAAGAAGCCGCCGCACAGGCTTGGATTGATGATTACAATACATGAATAGTTTAGACACAAACCTTATTCTTCGCTTTTTACTCAATGACATTCCAACTCAAAAATCAAAAGCAAAGGCGTTGATAACCAATTCCCAGGTTTATATATCCGATGTGGTTGTTACAGAAACAGTATATGTACTTGAAAGGGTGTTGAATTACGATAGGAATTTTATTTCACATATTATGAGAATTTTTCTTAGTATTCCCAATGTTTCACACAATGATCATATATTGCAGGATGCCTTAAGCCTTTTCAAAAAAATGCCGTCGCTTTCATTTGTCGATTGCTACGCCGCGACCGAAGCGAAAATATTTGGAACAAATCTATATACTTTCGACAAAAAATTGATCAATCAAGGCGGAGCACATGTGCAGGCGCCATAGGAAATACTTGTGACAGATCCAATCTCATACGCCGATGCGGGCGTTTCAATAGATAATGCAAATCTTGCCGTTGCCAAGATCCGCGAATATGCGCGTTCGACATTTAACGAACGGACACTGACCGAGATCGGCAGTTTCGGCGGTATGTTCTCGGCGATGTTCCCCGACATGGCTGAGCCGATATTGGTCGCATCGGCCGATGGTGTCGGCACTAAACTGAAACTTGCCTTTGAGACGGGCATCCATAACACGGTCGGTGCGGATCTTGTTAATCACTGTGTCAACGATATTCTCGTGCAGGGTGCTCGTCCGCTGTTTTTTCTCGATTATTTTGCAACGGGAAAACTTGAGCCGGACGTCACGGCATCTGTCGTCGAGGGCATGGCACGGGCCTGTCGTGAGAACGCCTGTGTCCTGCTTGGCGGCGAAACGGCCGAGATGCCCGATTTTTATCCGCCGGGTGAATATGATCTTGCCGGATTTATCGTCGGTGTCGTCGATAAACAAAATGTCATTGACGGCAAAACCATCAAGCCGGGCGATGTCATACTCGGCATACCGTCAAACGGTCTCCAGACCAACGGATACTCTTTGGCAAGAAAGCTTTTGTTTGAGGTTGGTAATTACAAAGTAGATACCTTTGTCGATGAGCTGGGCACTACCGTCGGCGAAGCATTGCTCGCCACGCACCAGTCTTTCTTACCTCAGATCGGCAAAATACTTGATATTAAGGGTGATGTGGACAAGAGTGTTCAGGCTCCGTTGATCAAAGGACTCGCCCACATCACCGGCGGCGGATTTTTAGAGAATATTCCACGAATCTTGCCCGACGGCGTCTCTGTCGAGATCCACCGCGGATCTTGGCCCGAACCGCCAATATTTGACCTAATGCAAAAACTCGGCAACGTCTCTGACCACGAAATGTTTCGCACCTTTAACATGGGCATCGGAATGGTCGTCGTCTGTGCAGAAGATAATGTTTTAGAAATACAACACACTGCAAACGCGTCGGTTATAGGAAAGGTTATTTCCGGTGATAAGGGTGTTGTAATAGATCAGAGACCATGAATTGCTGAGACCAGCGTTTAGTGTCTTAAAGAAATATCTGATCATTTTTTCACACTTGAACAGTATTAATAGAGAGATGGGATCCTTTCGTTAAATATTCTCTATACGATAGGCGGTTTTTTTGAGACCCCATGTTACGCCGGCTTCAGTTTGGTGCAATCCCGCGGCTAATCACTCGACAGTTCATCTGGATCGATCATGCCATCTTAGAAGCGGTCGCGACAATTTATTACCACTTCGTCACAGACATTGATGGCTATTACATTAAAGATGCTTGATTTGTTTAGGCTGTGCCATAGATGACTTTTAATGACAAATATTGACAAGTACTATTGTACTTTTAATTCGTCAATGAAAATAGGAATATTGATCTCGGGACGAGGGTCGAATATGGCGGCGTTGGTTGACGCTGTTAAGGGCGGCGAGATACCGGCGTCTGAGATAGCGGTCGTGATCAGTGACAAGGCTGGTGCGGTGGGTATCGGGTTGGCACGGGAACGAGGTGTTGAGACTCTGGTGATCGAGCGAAACGCACGACCGCGGGCCGAGCATGATGCTGAGATAGTGGCCGAACTTAAACAACGCGGTGTCGAGCTTGTCTGTCTGGCGGGCTATATGCGGCTGTTGTCAGCCGAATTTGTGCAGGCGTTTGCAGACAGGATATTAAACATTCACCCAAGTTTGCTGCCGAGTTTTGCGGGTTTGAGCGTGCAGCAGCAAGCGATAGATCACGGAGTAAAATATTCCGGTTGTACTGTCCATTTTGTTGATGAGGAGCTGGATCACGGCCCGATAGTATTGCAGGAGGTTGTCGAGGTAAATGATGACGACACTGCGGAAACACTCTCGACACGCATACTCGCAAAAGAGCACAAAGCCTATGTCGAGGCCGTCAGACGTGTAGTTTCAGGCAAATATGTACTCGACGGCCGACGGTATGTCATTACCGACGGGCTGTCGATCCGGAGATGATCGGCTGATCTGATACTAAGAGTCGCCGTCTATATTTGACTCGAAATGAAGCACGGTCATATCGCCGTTGTGATCGGTAAACTCGATCGTGTCCTCGGTGTTGTCAACATCGAACTGAACCTCGATACCGTGAACGTCATGCAGATCGTCGGTCATTGTGCGTAGTGTCCCGTCGTCGTCATAACTGCGGTCGATCTTAACAACTCGGCCGTTGATCGAAGCACTTTCAAAAACGCCTTCGCGTGTCTCTTCAGAAACGCTGCCCTGCACGCCGAATATCTCAAACCTCGCACGACGACCGCGATTGCGTTTGCTGAAATCGGTAAGAAACTCGCTCCATGATGACGGTTCGATGGCTTTCTTTTGGGTCATTGGGTCACTCCTTGTAATTTATAAGTATTGTCGTGTCCGCAATGGCAAAATGGCAAGTGCCGGATCGCCATGTTTCTATTTCTGAACGAAATGTGCAGATATTGACAGAAATTTATATCGAAGGTGGGGTGCGGCCTTTACAATAGTTAATCGCAATATCTTGTATAAAGCACGTATCATACCAGGCAAACGGCACACGATGTCGAAGACGGTTGAGCCCCGTCCGCTGTGCGCGTAACTGTCCATTTTTGCTTGAGTTGCGTTGACAAAGGGCACTCGAATTACTAGACTTAAGGTTTTCACTTTGACAGTGAAATTTTGTGGAGAGCGATTATGCCAAAGAGAACGTTTCAACCGAACAACCGTCGCCGCGCCAAGAAGCACGGCTTTCGCGCACGTATGGCCACCAAGAACGGCCGTGCAGTTTTGAAGCGCCGCCGCGCAAAGGGCCGCAAGCGATTAACGGTTCAGCATTACTAAGATTTTCTTTACGAAAGGAAGCTCGGCTGCTCAAACGCGCCGAGTTTCTTCGTGTTTACGATAAAGGAGCGCGTTTCGAAGGCCGTTTTATGACGGTCTTTGTTTTGCCCAACGACCGTGACATACAACGGGTCGGTGTGACAGCCACAAAAAAGGCTATCGGCAAGGCTCATGACCGCAATCGTGCAAAACGTTTGTTGAGAGAAAGTTTTAGGCTGAGCCGTGTCGAACTGGAGATGGTCGAGATCGGATACGACTGGGTTATAAATGCCCGCCGCAGTCTGCTCTTTGCAAAGCTTGATAAACCGCTCGCGGAACTTCAACAGATCATCGCTCGCGTTTCCGCAGAATTATCACCTTCGGTACAAGTCAAATCCGGCAAAAAAGGATAAAGTTATTTTTTTGGCCGTCATCAGCCGATGAAGTATCTGGTGATCGACATTTTGAATATATACAAGGCGATCGTCTCGCCCTTTCTGCCGCCGGCTTGCAGGTTTGAGCCGACCTGTTCAGAGTACGCTCGTGAGGCGATCGAAAAATATGGAGCCATCCGCGGAACATGGATGGGCTTAAAACGTATCTTACGGTGTCAACCTTTTTGTAAAGGCGGCCACGACCCGGTTCCTTAGAGGAGCCAATTTGTAATGGAAAACAGCAATAACACAAATAACCAGACGCGATTTTTGATCGCAGCCGTGCTTTGCATGGCAGTGCTTTTCGGATGGCAATATTTCCTTGCACCAAAAAAGCCCGCGACAGATGCAAATGCAAATGCTGACAACACTGCCGCGGCGAATACGGCAGCAAATACGGCTCCGACGCCTGTTGCCTCGCCCGTTACAGCAACTCCGGATCAACCGGATACAGCGGCCGTGACGCCCGATACAACACCTAATAAACAGATAAAGATCAAGTCGCCACTGTATGAGGTAACGCTCGACAGCAAAGGTGCGGTCGCTACGAGCTGGATATTGCTTAAGAATAAAGCTCAGAATGATGAGCGTGATATATTTGGCGACGGAGCAACGGCAGATAATAAGAAACCGCTCCAGTTGATATCTAACGAAGCTCTGACAAGCACTCCGCGTCAATTGCCGTTTCGTCTCGAAACCGCAGATACAACGATCAACGGTTTTGTCAACGAACGAAATTACGCCGTTTCAGGTGCCGATGGCGATATCGCTATTGCTCCGGGACAAGAAAAGCGTATCGAATTTAAACTGACGGATGCGAGCGGCGTCGAGATCACAAAGTCATTCGTTTTTCGTGCAGACTCGTATGTTGCAGATCTGGATCTAAAGGTTACAAAAGACGGCCAGCCGATACCCAACACCAAACTCCTTATCGGTGCAAGCATTGGCGATCAGGATATTCCTCATCATAATTACGATCATCCTGAGCCTGAGGCTGTTTCGTATGTTGACGGCGGCATCTTTCGTCATCCCGGAGCCTCGTTCACCTTTGACGCAAATAATCAAAGTTCGTTACCGGCACCCGGAAGTGTCGATTGGGCAGGCGTTGCCGATGCATATTTTGCTATGGTCGCAGTACCATCGAGCCAGACGCAGGGGTTGGAATATCACGCTTCGAAATACGAATTTCAAACCGAGCCATATTATGACGGTGTAATAAGCTGGGTAATGCGAAATCAGAAGACAAGCGAAACGAGACATCTGATCACCGCATATGTGCCGGTCGCCGCAGACGGTTCGACGACGCGCATTTACACCGGTACCAAAAATTATTTTGCACTCGCAAAAGATTATAGTGAGAGCCTGACCAATGCGGCCGGGCGGCCTATTGATCTTGTAGATCTGATCAATTTCAGCAACTATCGGCCTTTCCGCTGGACATTTAAACATCTTTCTATACCGATCTTGTATGCCCTTAATGGTTTAAACGGACTGACGCAAAATTACGGTGTTGCGATCATTGTTTTCACGTTTTTCTTTTATATGCTGCTGTTTCCGCTGAGGTGGTCTCAGTCGCGGTCCTTTAAAAGGGCGTCGGGCAACGCACCTAAAATGAAGGAGATCCAGGACAAGATCAAGGAACTGCAAAAGAAAGGCATATCTAACGACGATCCGCGAATGCGCGATCTGCAGATGCAGCAGCTCAAGATGACCAAAGACGCGCTCCCGTTGGGCGGATGTCTGCCGATGCTGCTTCAGTTTCCGCTTCTCATTGCTTTTTACACGGCGGTAACGGTCTCGTTGGATATAAGGCAGGCAAGTTTTATGTGGCTGCCTGATCTTTCGGCTGCGGACCCGTATCACATACTCGAGTTTGCTTTTGCGGTGTCGATGATCCTGTCGATGAAATTCACACCGCAGGCGGCAACTGTTTCGCCCGAGCAGCAGATGCAGCAAAAGATGATGACATACATTATGCCCGTCATGATGCTGTGGGTAATGTGGTCTAAGCCGTCAGGATTGCTGTTATACTGGTTCTTTGGCAATATCGTTAGCTTTGTTCAGCAAATGGTCATCAATCGTATGAACAAGACCAACACACCGCCTGGAACGGAGGTCGTCGATGACGTACCGAAAAATGCCAAGCAGGTAAAGCCTAAGCTTTCGACAACATAGACGGGCAAAAGATAAAAGACACTAGATGAGAGAGTGAAAATTAGTTTGTGACGTCGCCTTTTCACTTTCGGACATCTAAAGGTCTATAGGCTTTTGCCAACTTTAAAAATATGAACCAGACCTGCGAGAACGCAAAAGAATTATTGAGCGGCATATTGAGTGACGCCGGTTTTAAAATGACCGTTACCTCGGAGTGGAATGACGAGGGCTGTACGCTCGACCTTAGCGGTGAGGACAGTCACTATGCACACGCTGAGAATGGCGAATTGCTCGATGCATTTGAAGTAGTGCTGTTTCAGGCAATGGGCCGCGAACTCGATCGCGAACACCGCTTTATCGTCGATGCCGACGGGTTTAGAAAAACACGCCGTGCCGAACTCCTGGCAATGGCGCGTTTTGCAGCCGAACAAGTACGAAAGAATGGACGCTCATTCACATTTGGCGTGCTCAACTCAACCGAACGCCGCATCATACACACTGCTCTCCAAGCCGAAGATGACCTGCTCACCGAATCGGTCGGCGACGGCCGTGACCGTCGTTTGCAGGTGAGGTTGCAGTAACTAATTATTGATCTTTTCGAGAGCCTTTACGTCTATCAGATCCTGATTTTACTTTAGCCATGACTGACGAGTTTAGGAGTATTTGAGATTAGCCTCGTTCAGTGGGCGTGGCTTTGATATAGCCGCGCTCCGTTCATTACTTGGTAAAAGCGGTCAGAAGGCCCAATAGCCCGTTTTAAAATAGCTTAATCCAATACGAATATGGACGTTAAAAGGCTCTCGGTTTTTATGAACGTCACTTGCCTACGCCTAAACGGACGTGGCTAAAAAGAAAGGATGGCTAAAGCGGCCTAATGATTCAATCAGCGTTATTTAGACAAACAACGATATCCGTAAAATCTTGAGAATATTCTATCATTTTTCAAGATGAGAGATGCAGTTTACAGGCATATCATTTCGGTTATAATTCGGGATCGCATCGACGCCAAAACCGGCCAAGAGTCTGTCTGATCATCGAGCAACGTACACCGCATGACCACATTTGCCCGCGCCTCCCGGCCTGCATTTCGCACTCATTCATTTCCCGTCGATCAGTGTCCCGAATCGATCAATATAATATCTGATCTTTAAAGCTTCAGATGTTTTTTTGTTTTACTAAAAGGACACTGGAGGTTGGTTTTCTGCCTATCTCTCTGTGTTGTCTATATGCTTTGTGGATAAAATATCTATATGCAGCAAACCATCGTCGCACTTGCCACTCCAAACGGACGCAGCGGTATAGGGGTTATTCGGTTAAGCGGTAAAGATGCTTTTGCGATCGCAAAAGGAATGACCGCTGACGATGATATCGAACCAAAACCGCGTACCGCGCTCCTTAGGCAATTGCATGATCCGCATACCGGCGACGTCATCGACGAAGCTCTCGTCACATACTTTAAAGCCCCGCACTCTTTTACAGGCGAAGATGTTGTCGAGATAAGCTGTCACGGTTCGCCGGTGCTGTTAAGACAGGTGATAGATCTCTGTTTGGCGGCAGGTGCTCGGTTGGCAGATGCGGGTGAGTTTACACTTCGTGCCCTCTCTAACGGGCAAATGGATCTCGCCGAGGCTGAGGCTATCCGTGATCTCATTGATGCACAGACGACAGCATCGGCACGGCAGGCTGTCCGCCAAATGCGGGGCGAAATGTCGCTCTCGCTCCAACCGCTTAAGGATGAGCTCCTTAATATCATTGTCGTGCTCGAATCTGCGTTAGAATTTGTCGAGGATGACCTTCCGGAAACTCAGATAGACAAGGTCAAGAGATCTCTTACCGATCTAACGGACCGCATACGGCATTTTGCTTCGACATACGAGGCGGGCCATTTGATACGCGACGGTCTGAGAGTTGCGCTTGTCGGACGGCCAAATGTCGGTAAGTCTAGTCTTTTCAATGCTTTGCTGGGTACAGAAAGGGCTATCGTTACGAATATAGCCGGTACGACACGTGACCAGATACACGAAAGACTCGTAATAAATGATATTCCGGTCTCGCTGATCGATACGGCCGGATTGCGCGAGACTTCGGATGAGGTCGAGAGCATTGGCGTCGAACGAGCAAAGGCTGTGATGAATGACGCTGATCTCGTGATCGTGATGCTCGATGCGAGCATACAGACCTCACCCGAGGATCGTGAGATACTGCAAAAAGTTGAGGGCCTCAGATATATCGTCGCATTGAATAAGATCGACAAACTTCCGTCAACCGATATCGATAACATGATCGCGGCTGAACACTCGCATCTAAGGTATCTGCGTGGGATGATCACACCTATCTCTGCAAAGACCGGCGACGGACTTGACGAGTTGATAAATGCGATCACCTCTCCTTTTATTTCCGAAGACATCGGTTCGTCAGGTTTTTTGATCACAGACGCTCGACATCATGACCTTCTCCAACGCTCAGCAGACGAACTTCAGACCTCGATCGACGGCCTCGACTCAAAAATGAGCGAAGAGATCGTCCTCATAGGTATGCACAATGCCCTCAAGTATCTCGGCGAGATCACCGGCGAAACCACGACCGAGGATATGCTGACGAGGATCTTCTCAACTTTCTGTATCGGGAAATAAAAAGGCTCTATATTAAAACTTGGAACGTTATGTACAGATGATCTATGATGGAAAGTTTGGTATATGTTCGACGAGATTTTTGATGTGATAGTGATCGGGGCGGGGCACGCGGGGTGCGAGGCGGCCAGTGCGTCGGCGCGGCTTGGTGCATCGACGGCTCTCGTTACTTTAAATCTTGATCTCATCGGACAGATGTCGTGTAATCCGGCAGTGGGCGGGATCGCAAAGGGGCATGTGGTTAGAGAGATCGATGCCCTTGGCGGCATTATGGGCCGCGTGATAGATAGAACCGGGATCCAATTTCGGCTGCTAAATCGCTCAAGAGGACCGGCTGTACAAAGCCCAAGGGCGCAGGCCGATCGAGGCCTTTATCGCACCGAGATGCGAAATGTTCTCGAATCTACGCCGGATCTGCATCTTAGACAAGGGATTGTGGTGTCTCTAATTATTGAGAATAAAAGAGTTACAGGTGTTGAGCTGCAGGATTCGCGTAGATTTGCGGCAAAGGCGGTGGTTGTCGCGACCGGTACTTTTTTGAATGGAACAATACACGCCGGCCGTCGAACATTTTCGGCAGGGCGTGCCGGGGAACCTGCGTCAATAGAACTTGCAGAAGATCTCAAATATAACGGATTTCCGGTGGGACGTCTCAAAACAGGTACTCCGCCGCGACTCGACGGTAGGACCATCGACTGGGACGCATTTGAAGCTCAGCCTGCCGATGCAGAGCCGGTCGCCTTCTCATTTGCAACAGACAAGATCGAACAGCCGCAGATAAAATGCTATATCGGTTATACGACTCAGAATGTGCATAATGCCATTCGCGATAATCTCCACCAATCGCCGCTTTACTCGGGAAAGATAAAGGGCGTCGGGCCGCGCTATTGTCCATCGATCGAGGATAAGGTCGTTAAATTTGCCGAAAAAGATCGTCACCAGCTTTTCTTAGAACCCGAAGGACATAATACCAACGAGGTCTATCTCAACGGATTTTCAACTTCGCTGCCGTCGGCGCTACAGCATGAACTGTTGAGAATGATCCCAGGTTTTGAACAAGTTGAGATCATCCGGCCGGGTTACGCGATCGAATATGATTTTGTCGATCCACGCGAACTGCGTCCGACGATGGAGACCACGCGTCTGAACGGGCTGCATCTCGCCGGTCAGATCAATGGGACGACCGGTTACGAAGAGGCAGCGTGTCAAGGATTTCTCGCGGGTGTAAATGCGGCTAATAGTGTAACGGGACGACCGAGTTTTGTGCTGGGCAGGGATGAGTCTTATATCGGAGTGCTTGCGGATGATCTGATCCGGCACGGCGTTGATGAACCTTACAGGCTTTTTACCTCACGAGCTGAGTCTCGTTTGACGCTGCGTCATGATAATGCTGATGAGCGTCTCTCGCCGAAGGGAAAAGAGCTTGGCCTGATAAATGATATCGAATGGCAGCGATTCAATTCACGACGGGATCGGATCGCAAAAGTGCGCTCTTTGATAGAAACTACGCGATATAAGCGGTCAAGTCCTGAATATGCAGCACTTGCTCAGATACTTGGCTCCGACCTGGGTGATTCATTCACTATCGCACAGCTTTATATGCGTCAGGGTGTAGATAACGCGATGATAAAGCGTATCTTGCCGATGACAGATGCCTCGGATGCAGAGGTTGACACGGCGCTTGCCGACTCGATGTACAGCGGTTATATCGATAAGCAAAAAGCTGCGACGGCACGCGTTAATCATCACGACGCATTAAAAGTGCCTGCGTCGATCGAATATGTTAATATCGGCGGCCTTTCGGCAGAGATGGTCGAGCGTCTCGATAGAGCACAGCCTAAGACCTTTGGCCAAGTGAGAAATATTCCGGGTCTCACGCCGGCGGCAGTTTCCACGATCCTTGTGCATCTCACGGCAATGCGATCCAAGAATTAAATTGTGGTACGTACCACAATTAATAAAGCGAACGGCCTTTTGCCGAAATTTGTGGTACGTACCACAAATGGATCTTAGGGTATTCGTTTCGGTTGTGTTACCGTATCTTTTAGCTTTAAAAGCGCGGATTTCATGGGAAAGATCATAGCGATTGCTAATCAGAAAGGCGGCGTTGGCAAAACCACGACCTCTATAAATCTTGCCGCCGCATTAGCCTCCGAGGACAAAAAGGTGCTGTTGGTTGATGCGGATCCGCAGGGAAATGCCACATCAGGCTCAGGTGTACAGCGGGCCAATATTAAAAAAACGCTTTATGACGCACTTATAAATAATGAATCGGTTCGCGAAATGGTGATGCCGACAGCGATCCCGATGCTTTGGGTTTTGCCTGCGGATAAAAACCTTGCCGGAGCCGAGATCGAGTTGGTCGATACAGATGACCGCAGCCGTTCACTAAAACGAGTGCTCGACGGCATTAGAGACTATTTTCATTACATTATCGTCGATTGTCCGCCTTCGCTGGGCCTTTTGACGCTTAATGTATTGACCGCGGCCGACTCGCTTTTGGTTCCGATCCAATGCGAATATTACGCTCTCGAGGGCGTGACCGAGCTTTTTGATACGCTTGCAAGATTGAGACGCGAATTAAATCCGGATCTGACCATCGAGGGGTTGCTGCTTACGATGTATGACGACCGCACCAATCTGTCAACGGCAGTGGCAAAGGACCTTCGGGATTTTTATGGTTCACAAGTTCTGAGAACCGTAATACCGCGAAACGTGCGTCTTGCAGAGGCTCCGAGTTTCGGCCAGCCGATAATGATCTACGATCCGCGTTCGAAAGGGTCAGATGCGTACATTCAGCTTGGTAAGGAGATCTTGAGTCATGTCTAGAAAACCACTCGGACGAGGGCTGAGTGCCCTGCTCGGCGACGATCGCCGCACGGATATGCCGATCGAGGCTGCGTCGGCGACCGCATTTGCAGCGACCTCTGAGATGGATATCGATCTTATCGAGCCTAATCCGGATCAGCCGCGAGTGCGATTCTCTGATCAGGAACTGGATGAGCTTGCGGCTTCGATCCGTGCGAATGGCATTGTTCAGCCGATCGTCGTCAGAAAGCTTGGTTCGCGATATCAGATCGTTGCTGGTGAGAGGCGGTGGCGTGCGGCTCAACGCGCCGAGCTGCGAAAGGTTCCGGTCGCGATCAGAGATATAGATGACGATAAGCTGCTCGAGATCGCACTTGTCGAGAACATTCAGCGTCAGCAGCTAAATCCGATCGAAGAGGCAAATGCATATCGTAAGCTCATAGATACCGTAGGCCTGACGCAAGAGCAGGTCTCTGAGCGTGTTGGTAAAGAGAGATCGCTGATCGCTACTACTATACGTTTGCTGAAACTTCCTGATGACCTGCAAAAGTTGGTTATTGATGGTTCGCTCTCGCTCAGTCATGGCCGTGCATTGCTGATGACAGATGATCCTAAGCTTCAGAGAGTGGTTGCCCATCAAATAGTTGACAAGGCAATATCTGTTCGTGAAACTGAGAGGCAGATAAAAAAAGGAGCACGCCCATTCTCGCAAGTTATTGATAATAAAGGGATTAAGCCGACACTTGATCCTAATTTCAAGGCTGCTGAGACCAAATTGATGCGAAAGCTCAGTACAAATGTCCGCATTATTCCCGGCAAAAAAGCGGGAAGCGGCAAGATCGAGATCGAATATTACGGGACCGATGATCTGGATCGGCTCTATCAGGAATTGATCAAATAAGATCTAATAAATAGTGATAGATAGTATTTGCTGACGGGAATGCAGATACTTATTTAGTAAATGACGCGTCTAAGATATAGATATAGGGTACTCGGCGTATAATGCTGAGACCGGGTTAGGTGGTCTTGTTTCTTTTTATTTTCGAAACTATTGGCACGTCTGAGCTTTTGCTCATCGGCCTTGTCGCGCTTATTTTCCTCGGCCCTCGCCGTATGCCGGAGATGGCACGAAAGCTGGGCAAGATAATGGCCGATTTTAGAGCGACCACCGATCAATTTAAACAGACCTGGGAGCGTGAGGTAAATTTTGAGGAGGAAGCAAAGGCTCTAAGATTTGACGATACAGATCAAAAACCGGTCGCTCGTAACACGTCGTCATTATCATCCGGCACTAATGAACCGGTACTTTCAACGATCGAGCAGCCAGAGATCAAAGATATAGATCCTGAGAGGCTTGAGCGTTTAAAGGCATCAGCTGAGACACAGGCGGTGTCGGCTGACGAGACAGAGAACGACCGAACCATAACCGCACCGACGCGATCTGCCAACGATAAACGTAATTGGCTCTAACTTCGCAGATGCAAGACGACATAAAAGCTAACGAAAACGAGCTGGGCGGACATATGTCCTTTCTGGATCACCTTGACGAACTGCGCAAGCGGCTTGTCAGGTCGGTGATCTGTATCGTTGTAGCATTTGTCGTGTGTTGGTTCGTATCGGACAAGATATTTAATTTTTTATCTGTTCCGATCCGTCAGGCTATGTCTGAGGCGACACGACGACAGCTTGTCGTCGAGGGCGTCACCGGCGAAGAGACGATCGCGCCCATCGATCAGTTAAAAGTAGGTGACAAAGGGCGATTTATATTTGACCGAAATACCAATATCGGCCCGACCGTGGTCGCATCAGGAGCGACTGTTGCGGCGATGGTCGAAACCGATGCCAACGGCAAGATCGGCCTTTTTTCAACCGAACCGCTGATAACTAATAATGCGATAGTCGCAGCGGGCGTGCGCCTGCCGGTCGTTTTTGACGTGACCGCACAGAGCGAGCCTAATGTTGACGAGCGTATGACCGTAACGACCGCTATGGAATCATTTACGGTCTATATGACGATCTCGCTCTATACGGCTATCGCGATCTCGGTCCCGTTTCTGCTGTGGCAGATATGGATGTTCATCTCGCCAGCATTATATAAACATGAGCGCTCGTATGTGACGCCGTTTATCGGATTATCGACCGTATCATTCGTGGTCGGTGCGGCGTTTGCATACTATATCTTGTTTCCGCCCGCAGCGAGATACCTGCTCGGATTAGGCAGCGATTTTCAGCTGCTGTTAAAAGCAAGCGATTATCTTGATTTCATCACCCTCATTATGCTCGCAATGGGAGCGATCTTTCAGATGCCTGCGATCACCTATGTCCTCGCGAGGATAGGTATCGTCTCGGCCGGTTTTTTGATCAAGAGCTGGAAGGTATCTCTCATCATCATTCTTATCGTTGCCGCAGTGGTCTCACCGACTAACGACATTCCCAATATGCTGCTCTTTGCGGCGCCGATGATCGGGCTTTATATCATCTCGATATTTGTCGCCTGGTTCTTTGGCAAAAAGCGCCGGACGGACGCGCAAGTATAGATGATACAACCATTTTCGGCGCTTTGAGCATCTTGAATAATTGACAGCAAAGGTCTAAAATTTCCATAAGTAAGAGTATGTGCCGAGTATCTTTTTTTGGAGGGCAGCACAACGAGGTTTTATGCAGCGATCAGAAGTATTTAAAAAAGTTGTCCTTGCGGCAGTGTTGTTGTTAGTCGGCTCAAGCCTGGCTTTGGCGCAAAAGACCAAGGGTACGCCTGTGCCAGACACTGACCCTAACAGCAAAGCTCGCAACGTCAAACCCGAGCTAAAGGACGCTTATAAAAAATGGCTGAATAATGACGTGCCCTACATCATCACCAGAGAGGAGCGAAAGGCATTTCTTGCTCTTGCAACAGATGATGAACGCGAAAACTTCATCGAAAATTTCTGGCGTCGCCGCGACCCGAATCCTGATACCGAAGAGAACGAATTTCGCGAAGAATATTACGAACGCATCGCATACGCCAATGAGCATTTTGCATCGGGCATTCCCGGTTGGAAAACAGATCGCGGCCGTGTGTATATCTCTTGGGGTAAGCCTGATTCGATAGAGTCACATCCGTCGGGCGGTTCTTACGACAGGCCAAGCTATGAGGGCGGCGGTTCGACCACGACATATCCATTTGAGACATGGTTCTATCGTCATCTCGATAACGTCGGCGACGGCATCGAGTTAGAATTTGTAGATCCGACCGGCACCGGCGAGTATCGATTAGCAAAAAATGCCAATGAAAAGGATGCATTGGCAAATGTACCCGGTGCGGGTTATACGACAAACGAAGAGCTTGGGCTTGCGGATAAGGCCGACCGCGGCATCGGCGGCCCGATGGGCTATATGCGTGAGCAGGATATGCCGTTTGAGCGTCTGCGAATCAATACCGCTATATTTAATGCTCCCGGAGTTAAATATAGTGATGTACTAGGCACGGGTACTGATTCGGCAGTCATCGACACCAACCCTGTCGATTTTGACGTACGTATAGATTATTTTAGACAGTCTGACGATCGCGTCATTACTACCTTTACCGTACAGGCTCCGAATAAAGAACTTCAGTTCAAGGACGAAGGCGGCTTACAGACCGCAAAGATGAATATCTTTGGCCGCGTATCTGCGGTTTCGGGCAGAAAGTCGGGCACCTTTGAAGATTCGGTCTCGACGAACGCGACGGCTCAGGAACTCTCTGATCTAAAGGACAGAAGCTCGATCTATCAGCGTGCGATCGCCCTCACACCCGGAACATATAAGGTCGAGGTTATCGTTCGCGATGTCAACAACGGAAACAAGGGCATCAAGAGCCTCGGTTTTGAGGTCCCGCGTTATAACGATAAAAAACTTTCGACATCGACGCTTATTCTTGCTTCGAAACTGCGTTCGACGACAGACAACGATATCGGCGGTCAGTTCGTCATCGGCAATGCAAAGGTCATTCCTAATCTGACGGGTATATACAAACAGGGCCAGGAGGTCGGTATATATCTGCAGGTATATAATTCGCAGATCGATCAGACAACATTGCGGCCGGCGGTTGATGTAAATTACGTTTTGATGAAGGGCGGAAAAGAGATACTTCGTCAGGCTGAGGACTGGAGCGGCTTGAGCGATTCGGGACAGCGGCTGACGCTCGCGAGGCTGTTGGCGACGTCTCAACTGGCGGTTGGTGACTATGATCTCAGGATCGAGATCAAGGATCGCGTCAGCGGCCAAAAACTCGATGACATTAAGGGCAAATTCACGCTTACTAACTGATCTGTTAAAAAGGCAGATATACTGATTACGAGGCTGTCGGTTATCGACGGCCTCGTTCTATCTTACCTTGCGGTCAATACGAAAGATCGGCTGCTGTTTTCCCTCGCTTGTGGTGTAAAGCGAATTGCCGTCAGGACTGTACGAGATCGCTTCGCCAATGCTGCGGCTGCCGATATTGATGGTGACGGGCTTTTCTTTCCAGATATCGTCAAAATTATCGTCGCCCTCAGGCAGTGTCCATTCATACCCCGCGATATAATCGCAGATCGTTGCGCGCCGTCCGTCAGGTGAGATGTCGCCGCCGGTGACAAATCCCTCGGGTATCGCGGGTACGGTGATATCGGCTACCTTTTCTGCAATGAGATAGGCATCTGTAGCGGACGGCCTGAGACGAAAAACAACGGCCGCACCTGAGACACTTTTGGTAACGATATAGATATCACCACTACGCGGATGAACCATCAGAGTCTCGGCGTCATGACGCCCGTCAGGATATTTGAATCTGATCGCCTCGGCATCGGCGGCAATTACAGGTTCGCGTCTTGTCGATGCCGCAGAGTCGGCGGTTATGACGGGTTCGGCAACTCGATAGATCGTGTGTTCGTCACGGCGAAGTTTGTTATCACCGATATCACCAAGATAGAGCCAGCATTTGCCGTGTGCATCCTTTAATTCAGCGATGTCCTCCCAATCGTAGTTCTTTGCATTCGGTATCTTCCAAGTGCCGAGCTTATCGCCGGTATCCTTAAAAGCATAGATAAAAGCATCATCACCAGAGTCGTTGTGAGACCAGAGCACACCGGGCTGACATTTGGAAACGGCAATGCCGCTCGCTTCATTTAAAGCAGTATCGACGATACTTCCTGTCTTGACCGGAGCGGCAAATCCGATGCTGATCTCACTTACCGGCGTTGTCGAGCAGGCGATAAACAATACGGCATTTAACGATGCAACAATGACAAAAAACAAAAACTTCGCTATATTCATTTTCGTGACCCTATAAAGATCCGGTTCCTGATCGAGTACGATATCTCAGGCCGGCACGTTGCATTTCATTTTAATCCGTTATCAAGATCGAGTTCAGTTAAGATAGTCGAATGATCGTCGGAACAGAATGGCTAGTCGAGGCATCGGGGTGCGATGCCGATGCATTACGGGATGAATCACTGATCCGTACGATATTTTTGCGTGTGGTCGAGGACCTCGGACTATCGTCGGTCGGATCGGTCTGGCATAAATTTCCCGGCGAGGGCGGCGTGACCGGCCTTGTCGCTCTCACCGAATCTCACCTTGCGTGTCATACATATCCCGAATACGGCACAGCGACATTTAACCTTTACTGCTGTCGCACAAGACCCGAGTGGGATTGGGAAACAAATCTTAAAAATCAGCTGTACGCCGAAAGCGTGACCGTCACCAAGATCGAACGCGGCGGCAAATTGCGTGCTGACGCCGCCGGAGGTGACGCTTGAGCGAACTTAAGGCAAACTGTCCGTCTTGCGGCGGGTCTGTCGTTTTTAACGCAGGCTCGTCGATCGTTGTAATTTGTCCATATTGCCGTTCGGCGGTCGCGCGAACTGATCGCGGGCTTGAGGATCTGGGCAAGATCGCCGAGGTCGCCGAATCTGAGTCGCCGCTAAAACTCGGCCTCAAAGGCGTCTATCGTGATGCTCGATTTGAACTGACGGGACGCGCTCAAATGCGTCACGAGCTTGGCGGCACTTGGGATGAATGGTACGCAACATTCTCAAACGGCTGGGTCGGCTGGCTCGCCGAGGCTCAAGGACGATTTTATCTGACCTTTTATCAGCCGATGCAGGCTGGAACAACGCTGCCGACATTTGACGGCCTGCAGCTAGGTGAGATTATCGCTCAGATACCGGCACAGTCGCCGCTGATGGTGCAGGAAAGGGGTCGCGCGACGTATGCGGCGGCCGAGGGCGAGATACCATACAAACTGACGCCCGGCGAGGTCTTTGAGTATGCGGATCTTGCGGGTAAGAATAATGCATTTGCGACTATAGATTACAGCATCGATCCGCCGTGGGTATTTGTCGGGTCGCAGGTAATTCTTGATGAGATCGGCCTCGGCGATGCAAAGCCGGTCAAACGCGAGGCTCGCGATGTTGCCGCGACGGCGATGTCGTGTCCTAACTGCGGCGGGCCGCTGAGCCTGACCGCACCGGATCAGGCCGAGCGCGTGACATGTCCTAACTGCGGCGGAATGCTCGACGTCAATAATGGGAAACTAAAATATCTCAAGACCCTAAGGCCGCCCGAAAATGCCCCGTCATTCGTTGCACCGATCGGAGCCGAAGGCGCATTTGCCGACGGTTATAAATATAAGATCATCGGCGCAGTCGTCAGAAGCGTGACGATCGAGGGCATTAAATATTATTGGCACGAGTATCTGCTTTATAATTCGATGATCGGCTTTCGCTGGCTGGTTCACTCGGACAATCATTGGAATTTTGTCGTGCCGGTCAACCCTGCTGATGTCACGCCGCCGCAGTACATTGTCAAGCTTCAAACGGCGACGTATAACGGCAAGCAATATCGCGTCTTTCAGGATGCGATGGCAGTTGTCGAATATGTAAAAGGCGAATTTTATTGGCGCGTCGAACAAGGCGAGACCGTAAGGGCAATTGACTATGTCAAAGCTCCTGAGATGTTGTCGCAAGAGATATCGCCTAATGAGATCAACTGGTCGCTGGGCACATATATGCCGGTGGCCGATGTCGAAAAGGCGTTTGGCATATCTGACCTGCCAAAACCGTGGAGTGTCGCGCCGAATCAGCCTTTCACCGGACGGTTCTATTATACATGGGGCATGCTGCCGCTGATCGGACTACTGCTGGTTGCAATAGTGATGCTGCCGATGACGAGCATTACCAGAACCGCTAAGAATCAGCAGATAGTTTTGCCGGAGTTTACCGCTCCACCGCCAACGGGCGGCCCTGGACAGATACAGTTCAGCGAACCTTTTGACATCAAAGCGAACTCGAATGTACGCATCTCGGTCCAGGCACCTGTCAGCAACTCGTGGGCGGATATCGATGTCGATCTTGTCAACGACCAAAATCAAGAGATCGAATCGGTCAATGTGCCGGTCGAGTATTATAGCGGTACAGACAGCGACGGTTCGTGGACAGAGGGTTCGACATCGAGCGATGCGACAGTGTCATCGCTGCCTGCGGGCAAATATACACTGCGTATCGAAGGCACTTGGCAGGATTGGCAAAAACCGATGCCGATCCAGATCAAGGTCGAACAGAATGTAAATCGCGGCGTCAATTTCTGTATCGCATTTATCCTGCTGCTGATAATGCCGCTGTTGGGGATAATGCGCAAATTGTCATTTGAGACCGCCCGGTGGAAGGACAGTATGTTCACAGACAGCGGTTCGGACAATTCGGATGATGACTAAAAGATTATGCTGAAGAAACTTTATTTAGTATTTGGCATGGGCGTGATCGCTCTTTACGGGACAGCGTCGTGGTTCGGTTGGGAAGTCGCCAACTCAGGCAGCCATTCGCGTCTCGGCGTGCCGTTCTTTTATTCGGGATTTCACGGAGGAAAATAATGCTTAGCTTAATGTCCATAGCCCCGGTTCTGGGTATCGTCAAACTCGAAGACCTCTGGAACGTACTCGAATCGACAGTCATTTTTGTCGGCCTCGGGCTGATCGTCTTCACTATCGCATTTCTGCTCGTCGTGCTGGTCGCACCGTTCTCGGTTAAAAAAGAGATCGAAGAAGATCAAAACATCAGTCTGGCGATCATTATCGGCTCGATCATCATCGGTATCGCGATGATAATCTCGGCCGCCATTCAAGGTAATTGAACTGAGAACTGAAAGTGTAGAACGGAAAATGACGTTTAACGGCCGGCCCTAAAAGGTTACCGTTCTGAGATGCGTGCTTTAAGTCTATAAGTTTTCAGTTCTCCGTTTCAGGTTCTCGGTATCTATGAAGCGTACTCCGCTTTTATTCCTAAATGTCTTTGTCATTGCGACCTGCGGGCTTATCTATGAGTTGCTCGCGGGTACGCTTTCATCATACGTCCTCGGCGACTCGGTCACGCAGTTCTCGATCATCATCGGCATCTATTTGTTTGCGATGGGTGTCGGGTCGTACTTGTCCAAGTTCATCGAACGTCAGCTACCGGAAAAATTCATCGAGATCGAATTGAGCGTCGCGATCATCGGCGGATTTTCGGCTCCGCTGCTTTTTTTGACGTTTGCCAATCTGTCGTATTTCAGTATTGTGCTGTACGGCGTCGTCTTTATCATCGGCGTACTAGTTGGCCTCGAGATACCGTTGCTGATGCGGATATTGCAGGACGAACTCGATTTTAAGGATCTGATATCCCGAGTACTCGCATTCGATTATATCGGTGCATTGGTGGCATCGCTGCTGTTCCCGATATTTCTGGTGCCGAGACTTGGGCTTAACCGCACGTCGATGCTGTTTGGTATGTTGAATGCCGGTGTCGGCCTGTGGGGAACCTGGCTGCTCGAACCGCTGCTGCAGCGTAATGTTAGGTTTATGCGCATCGCCGGTGTGATCATACTCGTTATGCTCGCCATCGGATTTATCAAGGCCGATCGGTTGACGACGCTCGCCGAGGACTCGCTCTTTGCCGATAACATCATCTACGCCAAGAGTTCGCAGTATCAGCGCATTATCGTCACTAAGGGTAAGACGGGGTATGCGCTATTTCTTAACGGCAATCTGCAGTTCAACTCTTTTGACGAGTATCGCTATCACGAGGCATTGGTACATCCCGCCTTTGCAGCTTATAACGGTACGCCAAAGCGCGTGCTTGTGCTCGGCGGCGGTGACGGCCTCGCATTGCGGGAGATCGAAAAATACAGTTCGGTCGAATTTATACAGATGGTCGATCTCGATCCGGACATGACGTCGATATCACGAGCGGTGCCGGCATTGGGTGAGCTGAACAAACATTCGTTCGATGATCCGCGGGTGCATCTGACCAACGCTGATGCCTTTGTCTGGCTTGACTCGGTCGATGCCGAACCATTTGATATAGCGATAGTCGATTTTCCGGATCCGAATAATTTTGCTCTCGGCAAACTCTATACGACAAGATTCTACAGCCTCTTGAAAAAAAAGCTCAGACAGGACTCGGCGGTCGTAATACAGACAACATCGCCGATGGTCGCCAGACGTTCATTTTGGTGCATTGTCGATACGCTTGAGGCAGTCGGGTTTACGGTGCATCCCTATCAGACGACCGTGCCCAGCTTTGGCATCTGGGGTTATGCACTTGCAAAATTAGAGCCGTTTGACGCACCGACAAAACCGCCGCCCGGCCTTGAACTGCGATTCCTGACCGATAACTCTTTTGCCTCAATGTTCGAATTTACGGGCGACACCTCACGCCCGGACGAAAAACTTGAGGTCAATCGTCTCGACAATCAATCGCTCGTCCGATATTACGAAAACGAATGGCGTCGATTTGAGCAGTAAATTTAACCCGAAATAAGTAAAAAGTGTAAGGTGAAAAGTGACATGCCAGATCCATTAAAAGAAAAATCTTTCGCGTTCGCTTTGAGGGTAGTAAAGCTTGCCGATTATCTCCAAAAAGAAAGAAAGAATTTACGCTGTCACGAAAGATGCTCGATTCTGGGGTGAGTATCGGATTGTTTATCGAAGAAGCAAGACAAGGAGATGGACGAGGAGACTTTAGGCAGAAATATTCTCTTGCAAATAAAGAAGCTTTTAAAGCTAATTTTCTCTTGAGATTACTGGGTGGCGGCAATTATATTACTCAAGAACAATTTGAATCGTTGATACACGATTGTATAGAACTCCAAAAGATGCTTATTTCAGCTATAAAAACAGTCAAGGTAACCGAAACCAACGAATGACTTACGACTTAGTACCTAACACTTATTTCGGATGAATCTTTCGCGGCGCGATCTGCTAATTACATTTTTAGGTGCTCCACTCGTATTGAGTGCGTGCCGGTCGCAAAGGCCGGTACTGCCTGACGGCGAGATCGTCGGACAATCTGTGATGCTCGGGCATATATTGCGAGAAGGACGCAATTTTGATGTGCCTGACGGCAATTGGGAAAGTAAAAAGGTCGTCATCGTCGGAGCAGGGATCGCGGGACTGTCTGCGGCGTGGACATTTAACCGGCGAGGATTCAATGATCTTGTCGTCCTCGAACTCGAAAAAGAGGCTGGCGGCACCGCACGGAGCGGCAAGGGCGATCCGGTCGGATATCCGTGGGCGGCCCATTATCTGCCTGTTCCATTTAAAGAGAACGAACCGCTAATAGACCTGCTCGATGAGATGTCCTTGCTCGACGGCCGTAATGCTAACGGCGACCCGGTCGGCAAAGAAGAATATATATGCCGAGAGCCTGAGGAGCGTCTATTTTACAAGGGCCGCTGGTACGAGGGGCTTTATCTGAATGCAGGTGCGAGTGAGGAGGACAAACGGCAATACGCAGAGTTTCAAAAACAGATCAATGATTGGGTAAATTGGCGTGACGCGTCGGGCAAGCGGGCATTTGTCCTCCCGGTCGAAAGTTGTTCGTCAGATACGTCGGTAACCGATCTCGACAAGATCACATTTGCCGATTGGCTGGATCAGCATGGTTTTACCTCCGAACGCCTGAGATGGTATTGCGATTATGCCTGCCGTGACGATTACGGCCTCAAACTCGAACAGACGTCAGCATGGGCAGGCATATTCTATTTTTGTGCACGTGTCAGAAAAAGCGGCGATGAATCGCAGCCTTTCCTCACAGCACCTAATGGCAACGGCCAATTTGTCGATCATTTTATGTCAAAGGTCGGCGATCTCGTGCGCAGGTCGCAGATGGTCGTATCGGTCATCCCGACGGAAAAGGGCGTCGATGTTATTTGTCTGAATGGCAGCGAACTGCACGGTATTCACGCGGAAAAGGTAATCTACGCATCGCCGATGTTCACGGCACCGTGGGCGATACGCGGCTTTCGCGAAGATCAGCCTTTTGCGGCGTCGGAGTTTCAGCACAATGCGTGGTTCGTAGCAAATCTTCATTTAAAGGACAGGCCGAAGCCGCGATTTGCAAAGGATTTTCCGCTCTCGTGGGACAACGTTATTTATGACAGTCCGAGTTTGGGCTATGTTACGGCAACGCATCAAAAGGGTATCGATTACGGGCCGACGATCTTGACCTATTACTACCCTATGTGTGCCGACTCTAATGGCCGCACGACGCTCTTTAACTACGACCGCGAGCAGCTTGCCGATGTCTGTATGACAGATCTCTCACGTGTTCACTCTGACATTTACGATCTTACGACACGGCTCGACGTCATGCGTTGGGGCCACGCGATGGTTTCGCCGAGGCCCAATTTTATCTGGAGCGGCATCCGCGAAAAAGCTGTCCGACCGTACCGCAACATTCACTTTGCACACACAGACCTCGGCGGCGTCGCCTTATTCGAAGAGGCGTTCTCTCATGGCCTGCGTGCAGCTGATGAGATCTTAAAGGTCATCAAAACAGAGTAGAATAACTGTTATATGATCTGATCCTTGTCAATCTTGTGTATCCTGTTCTAAGTAAAGTTGTCTAATTAAATGGACGCGTCGTTAGCAAAACCCGATTATTGGCTATTTTCTCGCGGGATCGATCTGACGGTCTTTTTGGGAAGCGCGATACTGTCGCTGCTCTTGCTGGCGGTCGGTTGGCGGCTTGGAGTTTTGAATGACGAATCGCCCGAATGGACATGGGTCGCGGCGGTGTTATTCGTTGACGTTGCACATGTCTGGTCAACGTCATTCAGAGTGTATTTTGACAAACAGGAATTGAAGCGAAGGCTCTGGCTGTACATTCTCGTACCGATCTGCGGCTACGCGTTGGGTGTAGCGTTGTACTCAGAGGGCGAGCTTTTATTTTGGAAAGTGCTGGCGGCCGTCGCCGTGTTTCACTTTGTCAGGCAGCAGTATGGATGGGTCAACCTCTATCGCCGCAAGTTGGGAGAAACATCGCGGGTCACATGGTGGATCGACGCCGCCGCGGTCTATCTCGCCAGCGTTTATCCGCTCGCATTTTGGATGACGCGGCTGCCGAGAAATTTTGAGTGGTTCGTGCAGAATGACTTTGTCTCGATACCGATGGTTGTCGAGACGATATTGTTCCCGCTATACGTGATCGCACTGACGGCGTATTTTGCGAAGTCGATCTATCAATATCTGACAGACGGTTTTGTCAATATCGGTAAGGACATTGTCGTCGCGACGACCGCGATCTGCTGGTATCTGGGGATCGTCCTCTTTAATTCGGATTACGCATTTACCGTGACAAATGTCGTGATACACGGCGTGCCTTACTTTGCTCTGATATATGTTTACGCGCGGATGCGTCGTGAGAGTACGGGCAAGATATATCGTGCATTTTCATCAAATTGGCTGATATTTCTCGCTTCGCTCTGGGCACTCGCGTACATCGAGGAGCTATTTTGGCATCGAGGTGTCTGGCACGAAAGACAATGGCTGTTTGGCGGTGATTGGGACTGGACGCGGGGCATCAGGACATTTACCGTGCCGCTGTTGGCTTTGCCGCAGATAACACATTATGTGCTTGATGGGTTTGTCTGGCGGCGCAAGAATAATCCTGACTTTAAACTGATATGAGCCGAAGCTCAAAAATTGCGGGAATAATGCTGCTGACGGCCGCAGTCATTGGTTGGAGCGCGTGCCGTCGGTCGGCAAATCCGATACCGATACTCGGGACGCCGGACGAGACAGCCGACGCGGCAAAGATCGTAGCTGACGCCAATCAGGATCTGCTCAAGATCCGCGTACTCTACGACCAGAATGAGGACAAGCGTATCGAGCTTAAAAAGGCTATGGAGGCTAATGACGCCGAAAAAGCGAAAAAGATCGCCGATGACGTCGTTTATGTGATCAATGACGGAGCATCATTTGCCAACTCGGCCGTCGAAAAACTGCAAAAGGCTCAAGAGATGCAGATCAACGACGACTATCGTGAGTATCTTCGGCTCAAAGAAGAGAGTTTAAAATTTGAGATAGATGCATTTGAAAATTATCGGCAGGCGGCACGAATGCTTCGTGACAGTTTTGACCCAAAGAATGCTGCCTTGCGCGAAAAGGTCAAGGCCGAATTTAAGACCCGCAGCGATAATTATCTAAGGCTGATGGAACAGGCTCGTGACTATAGCCAACGTGCCAACGAACTTTCAAAATCGGTCATGCAGGACGAGAAACAATAAGTGGAAAAGTCCAGAGAGCCAGCCCCCGTTGCAGAGCACTCACACAGTGAGGACAGATGAAGGGACGAGAGCTGAGGGACGAGGAATAGGGCAAGAGCTGCATTTGCGTCTTTCCATTGCGAGCTTTGTCTTTACTCTTTGGTTTTCAGATCGCTTAAGCAGTAAGCGCAGCCGCAAAGGAACGCTAAGCCTTGACGCAAAGGTTCGCAAAAAAAGATCTGTATAGATCTCCTAAAGCATGATCAGAGATAAAAAGATGCGGGCGTCGAGCTTTCGCTTGACGCCCGGTTATTGTATCTGTCGCCTTTGGCGATCTTTCAAACGGCTGTAATTTAACAGATTAATTAACTGTCCTTACCGTCGGTGGTCCAGGTATAAGATCTGTCCTTTGACTCTTCAGGCGTGACGGTCAGCGCCCTGCGTTTAGCGTCGCGGACGACCGTTAGCTGGATGCTGCCATCTTTTTTCTCGCCGATAGCGCGGATGAGTTCGAGATTCGAATTAACCGCCTTGCCCTCGACCTCAACGATAATGTCACCTGCCTCGACGCCGCCTTTTGCTGCGGCCGAGTTTTCCATAACGGTGTTGACCAGCACACCGCCGTCAACCCCAAAATGCTGTGCAAGCTGCTTGGACATCGGCACAACGCCGACGCCGATCTGACGTCCGCTAAATGCCCAGGTCATAGATCTCTCGCCGCCGTTGGGGAACGAAAAAACCTTTGGTGCCATGTTGCCTTGCATATCGGGCATACTTGGCATTGCGGGTATATCGCCAAACTCCTCCGGGTTTAACGGCACTGTCATCGATCGGAGCGAACCCATTGCACGCGGCGAACCGAATGCAAAATTGCCATTCTCAAATTTTGGTGCAGGACGTTTTGCGACGGTCGCGGTCAACTCTTGTTCGCTGCCGTTGCGTGAGATAGTAATGCGTACCTGATGATCCGGTGCGACCTCGCCGATGAGACGTGTGAGTTTGCGTACGCTTGTGATCTCTTCGCCGTCGAGACGCAGAATGACATCACCTTTCTGAATACCGGCGGTAGCGGCGGGTGAATTTTCGAGTACCTTTTCGACACCGACGCCTCTGACCGATGAGATGTTAAATTTGGCAAGATCGTCCTTGCTGATGTTTACGGTCTGTACGCCAAGATAACCGGTATCATCGGCCATCGTAAATGCAAATACACGTCCAGGCCCATTTACAAGCGGCGCATCAACCTTTTTGGCAGTATCTTGAGCAAGCGAGACGGTACACAACGCACCGGCTGCGGCAAATATCAATAATGATCTCTGAAACATATTAAAATCACCTCTGACTTAGATTCCGAAAGAGCAAATACTAACTAACATATGCGTAACTTACGCAACTGAATATTAGTTTTGTTGCGTCAAGCGGGCCAAAAGTTTGCTTACGACAGCGCAAAATTTACGGCGGAGATCAGCCTCGGTGCAGCTTTTGCAGATGCTCGGCGGCGGCGGCGAGAGTCTCGTCCTTTTTACAAAAACAGAATCTGACAAGTTGTGATCCGAGCGACGGGTCGTGATAGAACGATGAACCCGGAACAACCGCAACGCCGATATCGCGGATGAGATGCCGCGTAAATTCGACATCATCGGCAAAGCCGAAACTGCTGATGTCAGCCATTACATAATACGCACCCTCGGGCGAAGTGCATTTAAAACCTGCATTTTGCAGGATAGGTACGATAAAGTCGCGCTTGCGCCGATATTCATCCTGCAGATGCGTATAGTACTCCGGCGGCAGACTCATCGCATAAGCTCCCGCATGCTGAAGCGGATTTGCGGCACCAACGGTCAAAAAATCGTGAACCTTACGTATCGCCGACGTGATATCGGGCGGCGCGATACAGTAACCGACACGCCAGCCGGTCACTGAATAAGTTTTAGAGAGAGAATTTACGACGACGGTCCGCTCGCGCATACCCGGCAGGTTAGCGATGCAGATGTGCTGTGCCGGATCATCCTCATCAGCACCGTAAACGATATGCTCATAGATCTCATCAGTAAAGCACAATGCATCAAATTCGATACATAACTCGGCGATGAATTGCAGTTCGTCGGGTGTAAAGACCTTGCCAGTCGGGTTGTTAGGGTTACAGATGATGATCGCCTTGGTCCGCTCATTAAAGGCCGCACGCAACTCTTCGCGATCAAAGACGAATCCGTTCTCTGTGCGGTAGAGCGGTACGTGACGCGGTGTTGCATCAGAGAGGATAGCGTCGGGGGCGTAGTTCTCGTAAAAAGGTTCAAATACGACGACCTCATCCAATGGATCGACCGTTGCCATCATCGCGGCGATCATGCCCTCGGTCGAGCCGCAGGTGACCGTTACCTCGGCGTCAGGATCAAGATCGAGGCCGAGGAACCACATCGTCTTTTTGGCGATCGCGTCACGAAACTCTTTAACGCCCCACGTGACCGCGTATTGGTTATGATCGGCATTGATCGCCTCGATCGCTTTTTGCTTGATATCCTCCGGTGCCGACCAATCAGGAAAGCCCTGGCCAAGATTAACGGCACCATACTTGACGGCCTCACGCGACATTTCGCGGATGACAGACTCAGTAAACGAAGCAGCTTTACGGGAAATACGATCTTTTGACATTTTGATAGATGGGTTCACTGATTATTTTCGGTCGTACGATCTTGAGGAGCAATATATTTTCGTATATCGACGGCTTCTGTTCATAAATGGGATGTTATCACATTACAAAGCACGAAAATTTAACTATTCGCGTCTCAGCCGTCACGCAGATGCCATCTCCAGGCGCTTTCGATGATAGTTGTCAGGTCGGGAAACTTCGGTTTCCAGCCCAGTACTTCGCGGGCTTTTGCGGCATTGGCGACAAGCCTTGACGGGTCGCCCGCCCGTCGAGGGGCGTTGACGGTGTTTATCTCACGAACGGTTACGCGGCGTGCGGTTTCGACAACCTCGCTGACCGAGTAACCACTCCCGTTGCCAAGATTGATAAACTCGGAAGGCCGATCATCGCGGAGATGTTTGAGGGCGAGAATATGAGCGTCGGCAAGGTCAGAGACGTGTATATAATCACGGATCGCCGTGCCGTCAGGCGTCGGATAGTCATCGCCAAATATCGAGACGTGAGGGATGCGTCCGAGCGCGGCATAGAGCACAAGCGGAATGATATGAGTCTCAGGCTCATGATCCTCTCCATGCGTTTCGGTGGCACCGCACGCATTAAAATATCTGAGGCCGACATACCTCAGGTCATAGGCCGTGTCGTAACTCTCAAGTACGCGCTCGATCATAAATTTTGACCAGCCATACGGATTTGTCGGCCATTGCGGGTGAGATTCGTCGATGGGCGTGTACTGTGGTTCGCCATAGGTCGCACACGTTGATGAAAAGACGAAATGTTTAACCCTGCCGTCGATCAGCGTATCGAGTAACTTGATGGTGCCGGCGAAGTTATTGTCGTAATACTTTCGCGGGTCCGACACCGATTCCCCGACGTATGCATATGCAGAAAAGTGCATACATGCATCGATCTTATGCTCGGCAAGTATCTTTGCGATCAGAGCCTTGTCGCCGATATCGCCGTGATAGAAAGGAACTGTCGGATGCACGGCGTCGCGGTGGCCGTAAACAAGGTTGTCAATGACAACAACACTCTCGCCAGCGGTGCGCAGGGTCTCGACAGTGACCGCACCGATATAACCCGCACCACCCGTTACAAGGATCGCCATATATTGTGAATCTATAATTTACGTCGATCTTTCAGCAAGATCGAATTTTGCCGCCGAGATACGAGCGTCGGCCGCGTCAGGCTGTGAAATCGGAGCCGTAAACTTTGTGCTGAGCGTGATATTAGCCTCGGGCAGAAATTCGGCAAAAGTATGCCTTACCCGCGACTCGTCATGAAGCTCGACAGCCGCCGCGAATTCGTCGAGCATAGCCGCAACCTGATTACCTGAGAATGTAGCGATCTTGCCGATAAAGATCTTTGGATGCCGAGTTTTTAAAAGGTTCTCGCCGGTGATCTCTAATTCCTCGAACAGCTTTTCGCCGTTGCGTATTCCCGTAAATCTGATATCTATATCCTCATACGGCGTCAGGCCCGAGAGACGTATCATATCTTCAGCGAGATCGAGTATCTTTACCGGTTTGCCCATATCAAGGATAAAGATCTCGCCGCCGCGGCCGAGTGCTCCGGCCTGCAATACGAGCTGAGATGCCTCGGGTATAGTCATAAAGTAGCGCGTCATATCACGATGCGTGACGGTGATCGGCTCGCCTTTACGGATCTGCTCCTTAAAGATCGGTACGACTGAACCGGCCGAACCGAGCACGTTGCCAAATCTGACGGCAACATATTTTGTATCAAAGCTCTGATTCAGCTCCTGAATGACGATCTCGGAAATGCGCTTTGATGCACCCATGATCGACGTCGGATTGACAGCCTTATCAGTTGAGATCATTACAAAATCGCCAGTGCCGTATTCGCCGGCGAGGCGTCCGACCAGACGCGTTGCAAATATATTATTTTTAACCGCCTCGACGGGGTTCTGCTCCATCAGCGGTACGTGTTTATGAGCGGCGGCGTGAAATATGACCTCAGGGCGATATTGCTCAAAGATCGATCGCATACGCGGCTCGTCGGCGATGTCCGCGATCAGTGGGACAAAATTGGTGTCGATGTAATCTTTGCTAAGTTCGCGTTCGATCTGAAAGAGCAAAAACTCGGCGCGCTCAACTAGCAGCAGCATCTTTGGGCTGTATGCGGTGATCTGTCTGATGAGTTCAGAACCGATCGAACCGCCGGCACCGGTGACGAGTACGGTCTTACCGTTAAGCAGTTCGTGCAGATTATCGCCGTCAAGCTCGACCGGGTCGCGTCCCAAAAGATCCTCGATCTCGACGTCGCGGATGCGGCTGACGTTGACGCGTCCATGCGCGATCTCATCTAAACTCGGTACGATCTGAGCCTTGACCGGTATCGACGAACAAATATCCATTATCCGGCGAATGTCCTTGCCGTGAGCATGATCGACCGCGATGACGACCTGTTTGACATCAAGCTCACGCACGAGTTTTTCGAGACGTGCGGTCGTACCCAATACTTTGACGCGGTTGACGCTGCCGCCGACCTTTCGCTGATCGTCATCGACAAAACCGCGTATCTCAAGCTCTGAGTCGGCGCGGCCGAGCATTTCCTTAACAAGGGTCGATCCCATGCGTCCGGCCCCGACGATCAGTGCGGGTACGCGTTTGCCGCGGCGCCGGCCGGATATGACCTGATTCTTTTCGCTAAGCTCATAAAAGAAGCGCCGCAATATCCTCAAAGCAAGCAAGCCGCCGAATGCCATCATCGTGTCGATGAGAATGACCGAGATCGGTACCTGCCAAAGATTGAAATCGGTAAAACCAAGAGCAAATCTGAGAATGGCAAGTATGATGAGCGAGATCAGAGCGGCTTTGATAAAGACCTTAATGTCCTCGATGCTGACGTAACGCCAGATGAGAGTGTAAGCTCCGACCATAAAAAGAGCCGATAACTGTACCAGGACAACAAAAGGCAGCTGACGCAATACTGTCTCAAAGTAAAATTCGCCGAGCTGTATGTTTACCGCAGGCAGATAGGCAACGACGAACGCAAAGCACAGGACGACAACATCCGCCAAAAACTGGAACGGACGTCTGAGAAACCAGTATCTGTCTTGTTCTGTGCTGTCGAGTGCCATTAATTGAAAAATGCTTAATTTATGATAATTACTTACCGCTTTAATGCGTGTCAATGCCTGATCCAACTGCGCCCGGTATAGTGTGCATCAGAAATTGTGTTGTGAGAGGTTAAATATTGAGATATTCTTGTGCATTAGACCCTCATGAGGCCGTTATCAAATGAAGTTATTTTTAACATTGCCAGCGATCGCACTCTTTGCCGTAGTATCTTTTGCGCAGACGGTACCGCCTGATGTCGCTCAAAATAAAGGTTATCTGATCGGCCCGGGCGATGAGGTGACCGGTAAGGTACTGGGCGAATCGCAGTTCGATTTTGTATCTACGGTCGATGAGGACGGCAAGATCGAGATCCCATTCAACGACAAGCCGATAATCGCAAAGTGTATGACCGAGCGTGAGTTGCGTACGCAGATTACGACGATGTTGTCCAAATATCTTCGCAGTCCGCAGATCAGCGTTCGCGTCACGGACAAAAAGAGCCGCCCGCCGGCAACGATCTACGGAGAGGTCAAAAACCCGCAACAGGTCGTGCTGATGCGGCGTGCGACGTTAGTCGAACTGCTTGCATTCTCAGGCGGCGTTACCGAAGAGGCCGGCGGTATGATACAGGTCTTTCGCACTCAGCCGCCGCTGTGCGAGGCAAACTCAGACGATGCCAAATGGACTAACACCACAGGCGACGCGACAGATGTGCCATCGCGTATGTATAGCCTCAGCAGCGTCCGATTGGGTAAGGAAGAGGCAAATCCCGTTATCTACCCCGGCGATGTGATCGTCGTGCAAAAGGCTTCGCCGGTGTATATTACGGGCGAGGTCGTCCAGCCTCAGGGCATATATCTGAAAGAAGGCGGTGTTTCACTCACCGAAGCGATCGCAAAGATCGGCGGTGTCAAACGCGAGGCTAAGACCAAGGACATCAAGATATATCGTCTAAAGAGCGGATCTAAAGATCGCGAGATCATTGCGGCAAACTACGACCTGATCAAAAAAGGCCAGCAAAAGGACGTAATGCTAGAACCGTACGATATCGTCGAGGTCGATAAGGCAAAGGAGAGCGTGGCACTTACGATATTAAAGATCGCGGCCGGTGCGGGTCGAACGGCCGTTTCCGGTGTGAGCAATTCGCTGGGAACTCGCGTGCTGTACTGACCGGCCGCAGCTAATCTGAATACAGAGCGTCGATGATCGCACGGTATTTTTCGTCGATCACACGACGCTTTATTTTTAAGGTCGGCGTGAGCTCGCCGCCCTCGACGGTAAATTCGTGATCGATCAGAGCAAATCGTTTAACTTTTTCAAATTGCGATAATTGAGAAGTCGCGGCGGCGATCTGACGTTCGATGAGATCTCGGATGCGTTCGTTTTTGCAAAGGTCGGCAGGCGTTCTGACATCAAGCCCTTTAAGCTCCGCATACGATCCGAGCATGTCAAAGTTGGGCACGATCAACGCACCGGGAAATTTGCGTTCGCTGCCGACCAGTACTGCCTGACTGACAAATCGCGAAGATCTGATCATCTGCTCGATCGGAGATGGCGCGATGTATTTACCACCCGAGGTTTTAAAAAGCTCTTTTTTGCGGTCAGTTATCTTTAAAAAATCATCAGCGTCGATCGAACCTATATCACCCGTCTTGAACCAACCGTCATCAGACAACGCATCATGTGTCGCATCGGGCTTGTTGTAATAACCCTGCATCACGCCCGGCCCGCGAGTTTCGATCTCGCCGTCCGAGGCGATGCGGATCTCAATATTTCGAATAGGACGCCCGACGGTGCCCAGCTTTTTGGCGATCGGGTTGTTTGACGAGATAACAGGTGACGTCTCGGTCAGCCCATAGCCCTGCATAATGCCGATACCTGAGCCTGTAAATATCAGATAGATCTCATCTGACAATGCTGCTCCGCCCGTGATGCAGAATCGCAGCCGTCCGCCAAAGAAATCACGCAGCTTTTGATATACCATCTTATCCGCCAGGCCGTGTTTGGCGAGTAAAGCCATTGAGGGCTGTCCGCCGCTCTCGACGCAGAGAGCATACTCTTTAGCAACATCGATCGCCCAATCAAAGATGCGCTCGCGCAGCGGATTAGCTCTGGCGGCCGCGATGCGGGCCTTTTCATAGACCTTTTCAAAGATGCGTGGGACACCGATAAAAATGGTCGGACGCACCGCCTGAAGGTTGTCGGGCACCTTATCGATCGACTCGGCGTAATGAACGCCCATACCGTACATCAGATAGACGTACATTCCCGTTCTCTCAAAAACGTGTGAAAGCGGCAATACGGATAACGAAATGTCCGATGACTCAAAGGCGTATCTTTCGGCAGCGTCGATGACGTTAGAGATGAGATTGGTGTGCGAGAGCATCACGCCCTTTGGCTCACCAGTTGTGCCGCTTGTGTAAATGAGCGTGGCGGTGTCGTCAGGTTCAACGGCGTTGACGAGCCGGGCGATGAGACCGGGCTGAGAATTACGAAGCTCACTGCCTCTCTGCTCAAGGTCTGTCAGTGAGATCGCGTTGTCGTGATCCACGCCTGAATCGTCAAAGAATATGAGATGCTCGACCGATCGGGCATCAAGCTCATCAGCTATTCGCTCATACGATCCGGACGTATCAAAAAAGAAGACACGAGCCTGACAATCGTTGACGACATAGTCCACCTGTGATGCGGCGAGTGTCGTATAGATCGGTACATCGACCACACCTGCGAACTGACATCCCGCATCGGCCAACGTCCACTCAGGCGAATTTATCGCTAATATCGCCGCACGGTCACCCTTTCGGATGCCTAGTGAATAGAGTCCAAGCGCGATATTCTCAGACCGTATAATGATCTCGTTAGATGAGATGTGCTGCCATCGGCCGTCACGTTTGAATGTAAGAGCATCATTACGGCCGAGATCGGCTGCTGCTTTGACAAAAAGCTCGGCCAGTGTTGCGGGCTCATCAGAGTTTAACGGAGTTCCGCGTCGCTCGGATGTTTTTCGTTCGATCGTGTAGCGAGCCGCAAGCGGGGTCATCGTGCGACGATGCCTCCGAGCAAGAGTTTGACGACCTCACCGGCCATTGGTTCGAGCGGGTACGCATTTTTGGACAGTACCCAATTTGTGACCATCTCATCGAGGGCACCGTAAAAGATCTTTGCGGCGATCACGGACTTAATATCCTTTCTGAATACGCCTGCTCTTTGGCCGTCGTCGATAGTTTGTCGGATGATGTCGAGATACTCGGCAAAACCGGCCGCCGAGAACTCTTCCATGAACTTGGTCGATCCGCGAAGCTCGACCTGAAAGACGACCGCCTTTTCGCGATCTGCTCCGAGACTCTCAAGATGAAGCTCGGCGATCCGCCGCAAGCGGTCGATCGGGTCGATCAAGTCTGAGATCTCGCGTCGGCCGCGGCCGATAAAATCTTCCATTGCCCGATCAAAGATGGAATGCAGTATCTCATCTTTGCCCTTAAAGTAGAGATATACGGTGCCGTCGGCGATACCGGCCGCCGAAGCAATGTCGGCCACCTTTGCGTTAAAAAAGCCTTTTTCCGCAAAGACGCGCGTCGCCGCTTTAAGGATAGCCTCGCGTTTGTCGCCGATAGGTGCTCGTTGGGCTGTACCCGCCCTCGCTTTTGCCATAACTGCTCAAAAAAGTTTGAGAGTATGAATGAATACTCATTCAGTTTAAAACAGCGTATAACGGAATGTGTATCTTGTGCAAGAAAAATCGAAGCGGTTGAGATATTTTGATGAATGAGTGGCGGAGAGGACAGGACTCGAACCTGCAAGCGGTCACCCGCGGTAGTTTTCAAGACTACTGCCTTACCAATTAGGCTACCTCTCCGCAAAAGAAAATTGCGGGCGAAGTAAAAGAATATAGCTTAATGACGGCAAATTGACAAATAAATCGGTGCCATTGCAGTCCGAGAGGTACTATTTCGTGAGCTTTTCGAGCTGAGCCTTTACTGCTGCGACGCCTTTTATGCCTTGTTCGCTAAGCACTTCTTTGCCGTCCTTGTCATAAACAAAGTGCATCGGAAACGGTACATTGATGTTGCCCGACGCATCAGGTTTGCCAAATTTACCGATGATGATCATCTGCGCGTTAGGAAATATTATGTAGCTGAAAGGATACTTGGCTAAAAAGGGCTTTAGCTGATCCTCGCTGCTGGCGGCAAAGCCGAGAAAAATGACGTTGGGATTATTTTTATATTGCCGGACGATGGCGTTAAGCTGTGAGATCTCTTCGACACAATTCGGACAGCCGACAAACCATAGGTTTACGACGACGATCTTGCCGCGCAGATCGTCCATTTTATAGACCTTGCCATTAATATCCGAGGCTGAAAATGACGGAGCTTGTGCCTGAGCAGATACTTGCACATAACAAGCTATAGTCAAAAAAAGCGACAGGGCAATGATCGATATTAAACGCATAACGCGTTTTTATGCTCATTGCAGGTTAAAGTCAAGGTGCGAGCGATCCGGCCGATGCGGTCGGCTGTGCCGTCATCGAGTCGAGACGCGATGTCAGTTTGTCGATCTGATCCCATCCGTTGCCGCGAAATGCGATAACGCCATTTTGATCGATCAGAAAATATGCCGGAAAGCCCATATCGATATTGCCTGACCTGTCCTTGTCAGCGTACTGCATCACAATGCCAAAACTGTCCGGCAGGATATGAAAGTTGAACGGATTTCTCTTTAGATAGGCCGTAAGCTTGTCTTCATTATCCATTGACAAACCGAGCAGTTCGACACCGCGGCCCTCATATTTTGACTTGAGCTGATTAAGTTTGGGAATCTCATTTTTACAGATCTCACAGCGTGTGGACCAAAAAATGAGCAACACGACCTTGCCTCGCATTTGCTTGAGATCGTAAAAACCGCCTTCGATAGACGCACCGGAAAATTCAGGTGCGGGTGTGCCGACCTTTAGAGAAGTTTGTGCCGAGGCGGCGGCCGAAAACATCGCGGCCATCGCGATCATGAGAATAAACGTAGATACTGCTGTACGCATATTATTACCAATAAAGTATTTAGCTTAGTCCGGGCAGGACAGTGGAGGAAACTGCCTCTTAAATAAACGTTCAAACAGGTTAAAACTCCAGAAACATTAAGCGCATTCAGATGATATTTGCTGCCGATAGGCTGCCTTGATATCTCGCGTGATAAAATCTCGCCAATGCGTCTCGAGTCTATTGCAGCCAGCGGATTTAGGAACCTGTCCGGAAATATATATTTCGGCGACGGACTGAATATCCTTACGGGTAAGAATGGCGAAGGCAAAACGAACTGGCTCGAGGCGATATTTACGCTTGCATCGGCAAGGTCATTTCGCACGTCAAAACTCAGCGAGACGACCGCATTTGGTGAAAAGCTGTCGATCGTCACCGGCGAGGTGCGAGAGTCACCTGAGATCGTCAGAAAGCTGCAGGTCGCCGTACAGGGCAACACAAAGATATTGACGGTTAACGATAAAAAGGAAACTGCCGCAAAATATCTCGGTCAGCTTTACGCCGTCATATTCAATTCGGATGAGTTGGAGGTCATACGCGGCGGGCCTGACGCGAGGCGGCGGTTTCTCGATACGGGCATCGTCGGCTTGCATCCGCCGTTCGTACAGGTGTTTGCCGATTATAATCGCGTCATCAAGCAAAAGAATTCACTGCTCGTGAACGCTAAGAATGACGAACTTACGGTCGAACGCACGGCCGAGCTTTTACAGCCGTGGAATGAACAGCTTGCAAAGCTCGCGGCAAAGATACATCGCGGACGCGTCCGTTTTGTTGAGCGCCTTAACGAGCTGCTCGACCGGCACCTTTTTGGCAGCGAAGAGTTGACCATACGATACGCCTCGTCGCTCGACGGCAAAGGCGATCTTGGCAGCTATGAGTCATTGATCACCGAGCGGCTTGTGCTGCGCGTACAGGCCGAACTTGCGGCCGGTTATGCACTGATCGGCACTCATCGCGACGATCTTGAGATAACATTTGACGGCCACGATATACGCAAATACGGTTCGTCGGGCCAACAGCGAAGCGCTTTGCTCCAGCTCCAACTCGCCGGTATCGAGGTCTTTAACGCGACTCGCGGTGAGTATCCGCTATTTCTCATAGACGACATCGACGCCGAACTCGATTACACTCGCATCGGCCAGCTGCTCGACTATCTACATGGCAAAACCCAAACATTTGTCACCACATCAAAGGAAAGTTTTGTCGAACGGTTCGGAAATTCCGCATATGTCCACAACGTGCATCTGGGAATGGCTCAAACTCAATGAAATAAAGCGGTTAATTACGATATCAACCTGCGCTATTAGCCGAAAAATGGTATAATTTCCTTAATAAATGACTGGGAAATTCTCCCTAAAATTAAATAAGGAAGTTAGATCTTGGCAAAAGCAAAAACAGAATATAGTGCTGATTCGATCACAGTGCTTGAGGGCCGCGATGCGGTTCGCAAGCGTCCGGCGATGTACATTGGTTCGACGGGTGATCTCGGACTGCACCACTTGGTTTACGAGGTGGTTGATAATTCGGTTGACGAGGCCCTGGCGGGTTTTTGCGACACGATCGAGGTGACCATTCACATGGACAACTCGATAACGGTCGTCGATAACGGCCGCGGCATCCCGACCGACATTCACAAGCAAGAGGGACGCTCGGCGGCAGAGGTCGTGATGACCGTGCTGCATGCGGGCGGCAAGTTCGACTCAAATTCGTACAAGGTCTCGGGCGGACTGCATGGCGTCGGTGTGAGCTGCGTCAACTTTTTATCCGAGTGGCTAAAGCTTGAGATCTGGCGTGACGGCAAGACCTTTGAGCAGGAGTACGCGGTCGGTTTTCCGCAGGCACCGCTAAAGGAAACAGGTACAACGACAAAACGCGGAACCAAGATCACATTTAAGCCGGATGGCGACATCTTTGAAACGACGGTTTACAGTTTTGAGAAACTGTCCGAACGCCTTCGCGAAAAGGCTTTTTTGAACAAGGGCATCCGCATTCTTATCAAGGACGAACGCGAAGAAGAAGAAAGGTCGCACGAGTTTTATTACAAGGGCGGTATTGCCGAGTTCGTCAAGCATCTTAACCGCAACAAATCGCCGCTGCATGACGAACCGCTGTATTTCGAGCTTGTCTCTGATGATCTGTCGATCGAGATCTCGATGCAGTACAACGACAGCTACGACGAAAAGATATTCTCGTTTGCCAATAACATTAATACCGTCGATGGCGGTACGCATTTATCCGGTTTTCGCGGAGCGATCACGCGTACCATCAATAACTACGCCGAGTCGTCGGGGATGACCAAAAATGCAAAGGTCGCACTGTCGGGCGATGACGTCCGCGAGGGACTTGTTGCGGTCATTTCAGTAAAGATACCTCAGCCGCAGTTCGAAGGTCAGACAAAGGGTAAGCTCAATTCGCCTGTAAAAGGACCGGTCGAGTCGTTTTTGAATGAAAAGCTCGGCGAATTCTTTGAGCAAAATCCTGCTGTCGCCAAAAAGATCGTCGGCAAGGCGGTTGATGCCGCACGTGCCCGTGAGGCCGCGCGTAAGGCTCGTGAGATCGTGCGTAAATCAGCATTAGGCACATCGACGCTGCCGGGTAAGCTTGCTGACTGTCAGGAAAAAGATCCCGCGTTGAGCGAGATATATATCGTCGAGGGCGACTCGGCAGGCGGTTCGGCAAAACAGGGCCGCGACCGTAAGAATCAGGCCGTGCTGCCGCTCAAAGGCAAGATCCTCAACGTCGAAAAAGCACGTTTTGACAAGATGCTCGGCCACGGCGAGATCAAGGCGCTGATCACGGCTCTCGGTACCGGTATCGGCAAGGATGATTTTGACGTATCAAAACTGCGTTATCACAAGATCTGTCTGATGACGGACGCTGATGTTGACGGCTCGCACATACGTACGCTGCTGTTGACATTCTTTTACCGTCAGATGCCGGAGCTGCTCGAAAATGGATATGTCTATATTGCTCAGCCGCCGCTTTACAAGGTAAAACGCGGCAAAAAAGAAGAGTATATCAAGGACGAAAAAGCGATGTTCCGCTATCTGATGCGGACGGCGACGAGCGATGTGAACGTTACCGCCAACGGCAAGACCATTGAGGGGCGTTCGCTGTCGAGTGCATTGGAAAAGACGACCGAGTTTCGTACCTACTCAGAGCGCCTTGCCCGACGTGTCGGCAACGATACTCAGCTATCCGACATTCTCATAGATTCATTTGCGGGTAAGGACGGTGTTCTGTCGCCGGGAATGCGTCTGCGAAAGGTCTTTAGCGAACAGGATCTGATGGCACGTATCGAGGGCAGATTGAGCAGTAAAGGTTATAACACCGAGCTTACCAGTGACCAAGAGCACGGCCTGTGGGAGATCGTCATCTCTTACCCCAATGGCCAGGTCCAGGTCATTGATTGGAATCTCGCAAGTTATGTCGAGTTTCAAAAGGCGATCGAGCTGAAAAAAGATCTCGAAGCTGATTTTCCGGCACCATTTGTGCTCGGTGAGAATGGCAAGAGCGAAACCATTGACTCTCGCGAAGAGCTACTCGAAAAGATAACTGCTCTCGCTAAAAAAGACCTAACCATGCAGCGTTACAAAGGTTTGGGCGAGATGAATCCCGAACAGCTTTGGGAGACTACAATGGACCCTGAAAAGCGAACGATGCTGCAGGTGCAGATCGAGGACGCCATCGAGACCGACGGCCTTTTTACCGTCCTGATGGGCGACGCCGTCGAACCCCGCCGCCGCTTTATCGAGAGCAATGCCCTCGATGTTAAAAATCTGGACGTGTAGAAACAGAGCAAAATGTGCTGTATCAGCGGTATCCGATATTCGCTGAAATATAATTAAACAGGATATACAAGATAGGGGCAGGATGATTTTCTCCTGTCTATCATGTACATCCTGTTTTGATCTTCTGTGCGGCAGTGAAATGATCCCATGCAAATACGCACGATCTGCCGGTTTATTAACAGCGAGCTTCTTTTACTATCCGGATGAATTGTTTAGCACGATCAGTGACGGCCTCTGACCTGCCTTCGCGTATGGCTTTAACATCGACGAGATCGGTGCCGACGCCGAGGGCAGACGCTCCGGCTTTTATAAAGTCGGCAGCTGTCGTAAGTGAGACGCCGCCTGTCGGTATTATCTTTATCTGCGGAAACGGGCCTTTGAGATTTTTGATATAGCTTGCACCACCGACCGAACCGGCCGGAAAGACCTTTACAAAATCTGCACCGGCGCTCCATGCGGTGATCACCTCTGTCGGTGTCAGTACACCGGGCATAACCGGAGCACTGTACCGCTGACACATCGAGATCGTCTCTAGATTAAGTGCGGGCGAGACAATGAACTGTGCACCGGCGAGCAGACAAACGCGAGCGGTTTCGGGGTCGAGCACGGTTCCGGCACCAACGAGTACATCGCTGCCATATTTATCTGCGACCTTTTCGATGACCTTGACTGCACCCGGTACGGTCATAGTGATCTCGAGAATATTGACTCCGCCGGCCTTGATGGCCTCGATCGCCTGCATAGCCTCATCAGCTGACGAAGCCCGCACAACAGGCACGAGGCCAAGTTCTTCAATGGTTTCAATGATCTGTTTCTTGTTCATAACTATTTTTGCTGATGTTGAGATACCATTACTATTTGCCCGCGAATAGAACGATCATCAGAGGAAGTTCGTGTTTATTCGCTGATAAAATACTATCTCGCCACGCGTGCTCCGCCGCCTTTCATTACTCTAAGAACGTCAGCGAGGCCGACGGTTGTCGTGTCACCGGGTGTGGTCATTGCCAAAGCTCCGTGAGCGGCGCCGCAATTGACTGCCCACTCAGGTGATTCTCCGGTTAGAAAGCCATATATCAGCCCCGAAGCAAACGAATCCCCACCGCCGACACGATCAAAAATATCGAGATCCGCCCGCATTGTAGCCTGATGAAGTTCGCCCTCGGTAAAACACACTGCACCCCAATCATTGACCGAGGCAGTTTTTGCGTTGCGCAGCGTGGTTGCCGCGACTGCAAAATTAGGAAATTCGGTAACTGCTTTACGGATCATCTTTTCAAAGTTGGCGATATCAAGTTTTGAGTGGTTCTCATCCTGCCCCTCGACCTCAAAGCCGAGACATGCCGTAAAATCTTCTTCGTTGCCGATCATCACATCGACATATTGCGCAAGTTCGCGATTTACTTCCTGAGCCTTTGCCTGGCCGCCGATCGCTTTCCAGAGCGAATCGCGATAATTGAGGTCATACGAGACTATCGTACCGTGCTTTTTAGCACACGCCATTGCTTCTTTAGCGACGTCGGGCGTCGTCTCGCTAAGCGCGCAAAAGATGCCGCCTGTGTGCAGCCAACGTGCACCTTCTTCACCAAAGATCTTTTCCCAATCGACATCACCGGCCTTTAATTGCGAAACAGCTGTATGTCCGCGGTCTGAGCATCCGAGAGCCGCACGTACACCAAAACCGCGCTCGGTAAAATTCATTCCGTTGCGGACAGTGCGGCCGACACCGTCATACTTGACCCATTTGACATGGCTCTGATCGACGCCGCCCTGATATATAAGGTCCTGGACCAGCTTGCCGATTGGATTATCGGCGAGGGCTGTCACGACCGCCGCATCGAGGCCAAAGCAGCGTTTTAGGCCGCGTGCGACGTTGTATTCACCGCCGCCTTCCCACACATCAAAACTACGTGTTGTGTGAATACGCTTATCGCCCGGATCGAGCCTGAGCATTACTTCGCCGAGGGAGACGATGTCCCATTTACATTGGTCTTTTGGTTTGATGTTCAACATAAAAACAGTAGTCGGCGGGAGTTTAGTCTATATTAACTATCTTACCCGAACCGGCCGAAAGCATCATCCGCTCAGCCGCTACGTGGCAAAAAAAGATCTGCAATTTGCAAGAACGCAGCATCAATCCTGGCTAACGCTACGGTCAGAGATCTATTGGTTATAATGTGGTTATATGTCCTCAAATGCAGAAACGCCCGCGATCTCAGAGATCAGGCTCTCGCCAAAGGCTCGTGCAGGAGTTTGATATCCGGGTATGAAATGGCCGGCAAGGATCTTTTCAGTGATGTTGAGCGCCGTATGAATAGTGATCGTATAACCCTCAGGAGCCTGCAGCCGTGATTCGGCAGAGTTACCGTCATTATCCGATACGCGTCCCCAGAGCAAGGTCTTGCCTTTAGCCCGATCAGCATCGGTCGGGCCGCCGGGGCGAATATTTGAACGTAAATAACGCTGTACCAGTTTTGTCTTGAGCAGCCAGCCGATGTATCGGCTGGCCTTGAGCATACGGATATTTTCAGGCGGAATAACGGTAAAGACCTCAATATCAGGTATGCCTGTTGTATAAAATGCCGTCACAACATCGCCCCAGGAAATAGTCACGCCTTGTTTGGTAACTGTGCCAAAGTTGATCTCTTTTGCTTTCCAAACGGCCGGAACCGGCGTGATCTTACCATCTTTTCTGACAGCGCCGCCTTTGCCGATATTCATTATCATTGTGGCTTGAGTGCCGTGTGATAGTTTGCCCATACCGTAAAAAGCCAGTGTAAGATGCGTTGCCGACGGCAGGCGGCCTTTCAGATGAGCGGCGAGACAATCAGTTGGGACAACGTCAAAACCGACGCCGGGCATGATCATTATGCCCGCATCTTTTGCCTTTAGATCAAGGGCAGCACAGGACTCAAAAACCGCGATCTCGCCGGTGATGTCGGTGTAATGTTTCTTATTTCTAAGACACGCCTCGACCATCGGGCGTGAAGTTATAGAGAAAGGGCCGGCACAATGCAGTACGGAGCCCACCTCATTTAAGGCCGCATCGAGTGCTTTATCGTCGTCGAGAGAGAATATTCGATATTCGAGTCCGAGCCTCTCGGCGATATTTTTTAGAGCAGGCTCATTACGTCCGGCAAGTATCGGCATCAAACCGCGCTCGACGGCGAAGCGTGCGATCAATTCGCCTGTATAACCATTTGCACCGTATATCAGAAAGTTTTTTGACATTATACGCAGGTTTTAAAGCATCTTTTTGACGAGTACCAGCTGGCCTAAATGATATGCATTGTGATCTGCGGCAAGCATAGCCTCACGAAGTAGTGTCTGTCCCGTTCCCCATTCGAATGGTGAATATAGATCAGAGTCCTCATTATCAACTAATCGGCAAAATCGATCTATATCAGACCGAATGGCATCGACGGATGCATTCCATTTATCTGCTGTACCGATGCCGTCAGGCCAATAGCCTTTTGGCCATTCGGGAGAGGCGTGATCGGGCGAGATGCTGAATTCGACAATGTCGCTGAGAGCGATCCGTAAATGTTCGAGCAGTTCCCATGCTGAGTGCGGTGATTCCCCCGGACGGTCATTTATACGGTCAAGCGGAAGATCGGCGACAGCATCGTCAAATGCTATAGCTGACCCGCCTCGGATAAGTTCGAGCAGGTTGTCGCGTAAGATGCGGTCCTTGTCCATAGTTTTTACCTAAAACAATTTTACGCCTGATGACTGAGCTTGATGCAAACGGTCGAGAAAATCGTCCCGAGCGATCTCGCACGCACCGAGAGATCTGAAATGCGGCGTCATGACCTGAGCGTCGAGCCATGCAGACCCACGCGAACTCAGGTGTTCGACAAGAAAGATCAGGCAGAGCTTTGAGGCATTAGATGTGCGGTAAAACATCGATTCGCCGCAAAATATGCCGCCCGCGTCAACACCATACAATCCGCCGACAAGTTCTCCGTCAGGTGTCCACGCTTCGACACTGTGAGCGTCGCCCGCATTATGGAGTTCGATATACGCATCGATAAAATCCGCAGTGATCCATGTGCCGTGCTGTCCCGGACGCGGCATTTGTGAACAAGCTCTTATAACCGCGTCAAAATCATGATCGATAGTAAATGTGAGGTCCGTAACTCTAGCTATTCTTTTAAGGCTGCGGGGCAATTTTAGGTCATCAAAAACGAGTATCGCCCGCGGATCGGGTGAGTGCCACGGCAGCGGTAAACCGGGCGTGAACCAAGGAAATATACCTTGTCGGTAAGCACGGCGAAGATTTGCAACGGTCATACATCCGCCAAAATGCACAATATCATCCGCCGGAAAAAAAAGATCGTCTGCCAACACCCATGGCACGTACTCAAAAGTACGCGGGTCTGGAAAATCGATCTCTTCACCGGAGAATGTCATAACAATAGGCTGAGATTATCACATCTGCTGAGTGAGATTAGATGGTCTTTGCCTTCCAACGGCCTCGCCTGAAGACAAAAAATGCGACCACGGCCATAAGTGAGAATGAGACAGTTATGCCCCAAAATGCCCCATGCGGGCCAAAACCAAGGGGATACGCAAGAATGTATGCGAAAGGTATCTCAAAGAGCCAAAAGATAATGAAATTGAGTATTGTCGGCGTCCATGTATCACCGGCACCGTTAAATGCCGTTTCGAGAACCATACCGATGGCGTAAAAAAGAAAACCATAGGCAATGATCCGCAGCGAGTCCGAGGCAAAACCGACGACAATCGTCTCGGTCGTAAAAAAGGTCGTAACTATCCAACGATCTAGGATCACGAATGCCAGGCCGATCAGCGACATACCGACGGCATTATATCGTACGGCTGTCCAAACGGCTTTTTCGGCGCGTTCGGGGTCGCCGGCTCCGAGGTTCTGTCCAACGAGTGTTGACGCGGCATTAGCGAGTCCGACAGACGGTAATAGTCCGAACATTATCATTCGTATCCCGATCTGATAACCCGCAACCGCATCGGTGCCGAAACCGGCGATCACTCGCACGATGCCGATCCAGCTTGCGGTTTGAACAAAGAATTGCAGCACGCCGGGAGCCGATACTTTGACCAGCCGCCAAAGATGGCCGAGGTCGATAGTCCAATGTTGAGCGGCCATGGTAAATCGCCTTTTCCCGAAAAACAGAAAATACGCTGCCAGCAATACTCCTAATCCGCGGCCGATCGATGTCCCGACCGCCGCACCTGTAACACCAAGTTGAGGAAAAGGCCCAATGCCAAAGATGAAAAGCGGAGCGAGAACGATGTTAAGAAGGTTTGCGAACCATACGACCTTCATCGCGATCGCCGCATCGCCCGATCCTCTAAAGATCGAGTTGATCAGAAAAAGAAAGACGACGACAAAATTACTACCGAGCATTATTTGCGTAAATGCGACACCTTGTTCGATGACATCCGGTTCAGCATGCATCATCTTTAACAGCGGCGACGCGAGGCATATTCCCGCGACGGCAAATATAACCGATACGGCTAAACCAATGTAAAGAGCATGTGTCGTTGCCTGTGCGGCACCGTCGGGATCTTTTTCGCCAATGCGTCGGGCGACCGATGCTGAGGCTCCGATGCTAAGGCCTATCGCGGCTGAATAGATCACGAACATCAGAGACTCGGTCAGTCCGACGACCGCGACAGCGTTCGCACCCAAATGGGCGACGTAAAAAACATCGACGATCGCAAAAAGGCTCTCGGCAAGCATTTCAATGATCATCGGTATCGAGAGAATGAATAGTGAGATACCGATCGACCCGGTTGTAAGGTCGCGCTCGGATCCCGAAAAAGCCTCGCGGACGATCGCCCAAAAAGAATTGTCCACAGCAGTACTCGACGGCGTTTCGCCATTAACAGACATAACAGATCAGATCTTGGATCGAGATACGCGCCGGAGCGGCGCCGGAAAAGATCTTACTCGCCGAGCGTTACAAAACGCCTAACTTCAGATCGAGAGAATGTGTGATGGTTAACGGACCGAGGCTTTCATAGTGCTATGACTATAACATCAACTTTAGTCTTTAAGAAATATCCGGTATCAGTTTCACGCGGCAACTGTTCTATACTGATATTTTGAGATCGTGGTATGAAGATCGCAGTAGCAATGAGCGGCGGCGTTGACAGTTCGTCAGCGGCCGCATTATTAAAGAGTCAGGGGCACGAGCTTGTCGGATTTACGATGCAGCTCTGGGATCAGCGGCGCCATATCAATACTGATGAGAATGGAGATCCTTTACCGAGCCGCTGCTGCTCACTGGATGATGTTTATGATGCACGCCGTGTGGCAGAAAAACTCGACTTTCCATTCTACGTTCTAAATCTTGAAAAGGATTTTGACCGTGACGTGGTCGAGCCGTTCGTACAGAGCTATCTGTCGGGCGAGACACCGATACCATGTGTGGCGTGCAACTCAAGACTCAAGTTCGCCTCACTCGACAGGATGGCGCTTTCGGTCGGGTGCGAAAAGGTCGCAACCGGTCATTACGCCCGAGTTGAGTTCGACGCGGCGAGCGGGCGTTATCGTCTGTTCAGGGGCAGGAACCACGCCAAGGACCAGAGCTATTTTCTCTGGGAGCTGACACAGAGCCAGTTATCGCATGCGATGTTTCCGCTCGGCGAGATGCTTAAAGAAGAGGTCCGCGATATCGCACGCGAGGCCGAACTCTACACCGCCGAAAAAGCTGAATCGCAGGAAATATGCTTTGTTCCAGACGGAAAGTACTCAGAGTTCATCGACCGTTATTTAGAACATGAGCAGCGTGCTGACGAGTTGCCGTTGCCGGGCGATATCGTATCTACGTCAGGTGAGGTTATCGGAAAGCACACGGGCATTCATCGCTATACGGTCGGCCAACGGCGCGGACTTGGCATCGCACATGAAAAGCCGCTCTACGTCATACAGATCGAACGCGCCCGTAACCGGATCATCGTTGGTCAAGATAACGAACTCGAAAGCCCGGATCTCGTCGCCAGAGATGTGAACTGGATACCGTTTGACTCGCCGTCAGAGCCGGTCAGAGCGTTAGTTAAAGTACGCTATCGCCACGAGCCGACGGCTGCCACGATATTTACGCTTGACGACGGCCGCGTGAGGATCCTATTTGACGAACCTCAGCGGTCGATCACGCCCGGCCAGGCAACGATATTTTACGATATCGAGACCGGCGAAGAAGTACTCGGCGGAGCATGGATAATGCGGTCGTGAATCTGATGACTTGCTATGGATAAATCGGCATTGAGACAGCAGTTCTTGAGAAAACGAAGCGAGCTGTCCGTGTCTGCCGCGGCCCAGGCCGGCCATCTCATTGCCGAACGCTTTTTTGAATTGCCCGAGCTGGCGGTGATCGACACCTTACATACTTTTATTCGTCTAAAGAAATTTAATGAGATCGACACCTCGATCATTTACTTTAAATTATGGCGAGACCACGAACGCATTCGGACGTGCGCCCCGAGGGTCGATCATTCGACAGAGATGATCGAATCCGTTCTGTTTGACGAAGATACAGATCTCATTGAGGATCGCTGGGGCATCAGAGAACCGGCTTTTGGCGATATTGTCGATCCTAAAGATGTTGATATGGTGTTGGTCCCGATGTTGTGTTTCGATGTCTTTGGCCACCGTGTCGGATACGGCAAGGGATTTTATGACAGATTTTTAAACCAGTGCCGTCCCGATTGCCGCAAGGTCGGCCTGAGCTATTGGCCGCCGATCGACGGGCCTATCGAAACTCATGACGGCGACATTCGCCTCGATACGTGCATCACACCACGCGAAACCTTTCGACTCGATCCATGCTCGCATCAAATGAAAAAGGCATCCGAAGATGCCTCATTCATCGAGATATTTTCTGAACAGTGAAACTATTTCTTTTCCTTTAACAGGTCACGGATCTCGGTTAAAAGCTCTTCTTCTTTGGTCGGAGGTGCGGGAGCAGCCTCAAGCCCTTTAAAAAGCTTGACCGCGTAACGTGCAAGTAAGAACATCACAAACGCCACGATCAGGAACGTCACAATGTCATTTATCAGCTGGCCGTACATTATGAGCGGTTCCTTTGCCTTTATGGCGGCCTCGATCTCGGCGGGTGATGAAACGGGCATTTTACCAAGATTTATAACCTTGTCCTTAAAGTCGATGCCGCCGGTGACCAGGCCGACAACCGGCATAATGATCCCGTCAGTAAATGTTTTTACGATCGAGCCGAAAGCTCCGGCCATAATGACAGCGATGGCGAGGTCTAGAACGTTTCCTCTGGCGATAAACTCTTTAAAATCTTTTAACATCGAAATTTCTCCATTAGATCAGATCAGAGATCTTAAAATTATAAGTGGTCTTGTGAGGAACATACGGCAAAGATGCGATGGCCCGCGTGTCGCGATATTGTTGAACGCGGGCCGGCAATTGTTTAGGTCATGCAACGGCGGCGTCGGCCGATTCGTCGTCATTTTCGTCAGAGTCACTGACCTCAGATGCGATGTTGGCGTCAGTGGCGATCTGTGCCATTTCTGCGGCAGATTGCTTCTCTTCCTTTTCGCGGGCACGCAGCATACTGCAGCTGCCCTCGAGTATCGCGCCCTCCTCAACGATGAGCCGCGGCGACTGGATATTGCCGATAACATGGGCTGTCCGGCCCAGTTGTAGCTTCTCTGAAGCAACTATGTCACCCTGTACAGAACCATTTATGAGTGCCGCCGCAACCGACACATTTGCCTCGATTTTTCCGTTAGTTCCAACGATAAGAGTGCCTGTTTCAGAGGCCACCGTTCCGATGAGATGCCCGTCAACACGGAGCATCGCCTGAAATTCGGTCTCGCCGGTGAGGGTTGTGCCGTGTCCGACAAAGCCGCTGAGGCGCCCCTCTTTTATGTCGCGGGCCATTGAGTCGCTTTCTGAGACGGCGCGGCTGCCGACGGGTTGCGGGTCGGTCTGATAGCGATATTGCGGATCGGCGGCCGGAGCGGCGGGTGATGAGGACGGTGTGTTTTCGTCGGGTCGTGAGCTGCGTCCCATTCTGATCATTGCGGTGTACCTCTTTCTATATTTTTTTTAGATCTTTACTGGTAAACATTTGACACGCTGATGTCCGCATTTCGCACGCGGTCGGCTCGAAACGCCCCTGTCCATTAATGCCGTTTATCCAGTCAGATAAATGATAATTGGTTTATTCGTCGCGTGTCCACTGTAATTTAAAGGTTGTAAAACCTAAGTGCGCGTGTCAAAATTGTAAGTTTTCGAGAGTACAAAAAATTTTATTTGCAGGAGCCTGAGACAATTACATTGCAAGCCGAGACCAAGACCAAGACAAAGCTTTTAAAAAAGATGGGTAATGCCATCGCCGATTTCTCGATGATCGAGGCGGGCGATAAGGTAATGGTCTGTCTCTCAGGCGGCAAAGACAGCTATACGCTGCTCGATCTGCTGCTCGACGTACAGCGTCGGGCGCCTATCAAATTTTCGATCCTGGCGGTCAATCTCGACCAAAAACAGCCTGATTTTCCTGAGAATGTGCTGCCTGATTATCTGACCGAGCGAGGTGTGCCGTATCGCATCGTCGAGGAGGACACATACTCGATCGTCACCAAGCACATACCTGAGGGCGACACTTACTGTTCGCTCTGCAGCCGCCTGCGCCGCGGCATCCTGTACACGACCGCTATCGAAGAGGGTTGTACAAAGATCGCGCTCGGCCATCATGCCGACGACATCATCGCGACATTTCTGCTCAATCTTTTTTACGTCGGCCAGCTAAAGGCGATGCCGCCGGTGCTGCGCAGCGACGACGGCCGCAACACGATCATACGCCCGCTCGCCTATTGTCAGGAGCGAGAGGTCGCGCGATATGCCGACGAGATGAAGTTTCCCATCATACCCTGCAACCTATGCGGTTCGCAGCCCAACCTAAAACGCGCCCGCGTCAAGCGTCTCGTCGATGAGCTTGAAAAGGAAACGCCCTTTATACGCAGCTCTATGATGACCGCCCTGACCCACGTCACAGGCTCGCATCTGCTCGACAACCAGCTATACGATTTTAAAAATTTTGCCCCGCTGGTCAAGGCGATCCCCGCCGGCCACGGCTCTGTCCAAAAAGAACTCGACGAAATATTTGACCACAGCGAACCCCACTACAAACCCGACCTAATGAACGCCGCCGGATTGGGCCAGTGAGCGGTGAGCGGTGGGCGGTGAGCGGTGGGCCGAGGGCAGAAACACGAGCGGTAGCGAGTGTGCCTTGCTAAGCCAAAGTGAGTCGGGAGCAACTGTCAGAACCGCCTCGCGTAAGCGGGCGGGCAGGAAGCAAGCAGACAGAAGTCAGAAGACAGAAGTCAGAGGTCAAAATTCAAAGCTCAGAGGACAGAATTTAGCAGCCGGGCGCCGAAGGTTTGGGCATCGATCGTCTTCAAGCGGAGGTTGTGTGGCGTCAAGAGGCTTAGAGATGTCTTCGTGCGGGCAGGTTTTTGGGGGCTTCGAGAGAGGGTTAATAGTGCCGTTGGCGACATTGCCGACAGGCGATTATCATTTTTGTTAATAGCGGCGTATATCTTTTGCCGGAAAAGCCTGCACGAAATTAGTGATTAGTGACGATTTGTGAGTGACTGGTGACTAGTGATCAGTGATTAGTGAAAGAGCGAGAATATCCTTTGCGAACTTAGCGTCTTTGCTTTGCGGGCATTGCGTTTACTCTTTTTTAAACCGCAACGGGCAAACTGAATTAGTGGTGAGTTATGAGTGCCTAGTGATGATCGCCCAAAGGCAGAAACACGAGCGGTAGCGAGTGTGCCCGACAGCGAGGCAAGAACTCTTACATTTTAGCTTTAGATCACTTGAGACGTAAGGCCAACCGAAACGGGTGCGAAGTTTGTACGCAACGGGTGAAAATAATAGTTGAACATTTGTTTCATCTGTGATACGATGTATCACGATGGGATGGCAAAGTATCGAGATCAAAAGCAAAGGGCGAGACGACCGCGACATCTTTGTGCGCGGAGTACGTATCGTCAGCCTTAACCGCCGGGGCGAACTCAGGTTCAACAGTACGGCGTGGCACACGATGCGCGACGGTGGTGACGGGGTCGTGGTGATGTATGACGCCGAGCGACAGGCATTTGGCATTAGACGCACGTCATTGACGGCAAACAATGCGATCATGCCGAGGCGTGTCGAGCGGCGAATGGCTTGGCGTGTACCGATCGGCCGCATCTTAAAAAAGCTGGGCATCGAGATCTCGGCGACGCTCACATTTCGCGAACCGAGATTTGATCCCGTGAGAAAGGACCTGCTGATCCTCGAGCTTGACAGAGCTTACGTCTCGAGACGAACGCTGAACCATTGGAATCTAAAACATCAAATAGGAGAAACAAAATTATGAGAGCAGATTGGCAAGAGATACCTCGCGGCGATGTGATGCCGCAATACGCGGGCCTCTACGCAACGATGAACCCCATGGGCCGGATCGTGATGAACCGCATTACATACGACAAACTCGGCTCGCCCGAGGCATTTGTCATACTCTATGACCGCAACAATAATCGCATCGGGCTAAAACCGGCACACGGCATCGTTAAAAATGCATACCCCGCACTCGTCTCAAACAATGCCGGGGCAAAGATGGTGCGCGCCTTTCGCCTGCTGCGTGAGCATAACATCGAGCTGCCGCACACCGTACAGTTCTGCGATGCCGACATCAGCGACGACGGCATCCTCATCCTCGACCTCCGCACCGCCAAACTCAGCCCCCGAGCCTCAGCCCACAAACGCCGCAAACCCTCAGACGCTAGCTGACCCGCATAACGTCATCTTTCGAACATCGGAATTTCTGTTTCCGATGTTCGAAAATATTCTGATTTGGACTATATCTCACGCGGCCGATAACATTTCGGTCACGTGAGATATAGTCCAAAGCCACACGGCATCATCTGCCAAAAACGCGTCCCGACCGCGACATTTCAAGAACTATGGTCATCCCGTCTGCCCGATTGTCGCGCAACAAATGAGATCAGAAACCTGACTCGAAAAAATATTGCCGTCAGCGTGACAGAAAGAAATTTTGATTTTATATACCTTGAGGCAATCGCAGCATCTGATAAGGATTTGGCATATCTCGAAAAAAGAGGTTATGAGCGAAAGCAAAAATAAAAAGCAATACTCTGATGTAGTCAAGACGATACTCCGCCGTCCCCGCGCTATGAATTTAAAAATCTAGTAATTATGTTAGGTAGATTATTGATTTGAGTTTTTCTAGTCATACATTCCCAGATTATTAATACAGTCCATCCTTGATCATAAAGCTTTTTGAGATCACGATTATCACGAATGACGTTATCTGCTCGTTTCTTAGCCCAGAATTCAGAATTAGTTTTTGGAACTACAGATCCATATTGACAAGTATGCTTATGGAAAAAACATCCGTGAATAAAGATAATCTTTCGACGAGCAGGAAATACGAGATCAGGAGATCCCGGAAGATCATTTCGATGGAGACGGTAGCGGAAGCCTAGCCCATGAGTAATGGTACGGACTATCATTTCCGGTTTTGTATTTCGGCTCCGAATCCGCGACATATTTAACCGTCGCTGTTCGGGCGTTAGGACATCAACCACCACTCTAGTTTAAGTGGCTTTTAATTTCATTGACAAATTGGTTAACAGTTAACAACTCGATATTGTGTTTGGGCGGATATTCGCGATGCAGTTTTTGTGGAACCACTAATCGGACTTTCGCTTCATGCATTTCTTTCAACTGATTTGAGGAAATACCAGGCTGTATAGTAAGGATGTGTTTTGTGGGCACACGTTTACCTTCATTAAGAACTTGTCGCCACCGGTCTTTGCAGGTGGTTTTTACTCCGATGATAAATAAACGATCCAAGGGATACTGCGGATCGTTGTACGCTTCCTCATTAGGTATCACGATATCAGGTTTTCCATCGATACTGCGAGGACGCATTTGATGCGGTATCTGAGCATCACGTAACACCTGCTCAACATGATTTTCCAGAGAACGCCCCGCACGCGATTTACGTCGATTCAAAATACTTAACGCAGTATTCAAAAAGTCATCGACGTTTTTGAAAATCCGCATGATGTCATTCTGACATAACTGCCGTTCGACGATTCGGAAAAGTTGATATTCGGCATCCATACTTTTCAATAATGAAACGTCGAACGATAATTGGTCAAAATTCTTAAGACATGAGTGAAGGACCTCCCGAGTTTGGGCAGAAAATACGTCGCCTTGCGGGAAGTCTTTTAAAGTTTTTGCAAATGTGCGGAAATAACGATCGATACAGTCATCTTCAGTATCGATTTCCTCAAATTCACGGGTCGGAAACATTACTAAAGATTCCGTAACTTCTACGCCTAGCGTGGACTGAATTTCCTCTATATCCTCATCCAGATCCAGAATGTAAGCAAGGAAGTCCGATTCACCAACACGAATCAAAACCAAAAGGTCCCCAACCATATCATGAGACAGATATGGAAACCCTCTACCAAATCGAGTTAGTCGATATTCGCTCCGCGTCTTATCACCATACCATGTAATCACCGAATCAGTTTGGTAATCGTCCTGCCATAAGATACGAATGTCCTGTTTGGTGACCACACCTTTTGTGGGTGGATTTCGTGTAAATGTTGGGTGTATGGTTTTGGGTAGATAGAAACCATATTGATGCCCACCTGTCAGACCGACATCATTAGGCGAAATAAATTTCAACAAAGCATTTCCATGCGCTAGCGCATTCTTTATAGCTAATTCACAAAATGGCGATTGCATATAGAACGATTAGCGTTTGGCCGCTTTAGATTTTCCTTTCAAAAGACAACCGTTTTTTGTTTGACTAAGTTGCCATCTCATAACCTTTATCATTTGACTAATTACGGCATCAGCAACTTTTGGAACAACCGCGTTGCCAAATTGACGATATGCTTGAGTGTCAGACACCACGATCTTTTTATTAGGGAAGCCCATTAAACGCAGACATTCAGTTGGCGTGAGTCTGCGAGGATTTTTTCCTTCTCCTTGTGGTATTAAGATTTCTGAACCATCCTTATGATAGCGCGCGCTAAGTGTTCGCGAAACACCCTTTAAATCAGCGAGGCCATATCCAAATCCGTTGCCTTTCTCGCGATGCTTTCGAGCATATTCCTGCAAGTAGTTCCAAAGATGATCACTTAGTGTGTATTTAGAATCCACCATTTTATCGAGAATATCTTCTAATTTGGGACGAGGTCCCTCAGGTTTCTCAGGAAATGTAAACGGGGGATTCTCTCCAAATACATACTTATCAAAGCACACGATATAAATACGTTCCCTATGCTGTGGCACGTAATCAGCAGCATCTATTATTTTATGAAACACAGTGTACTCAAGCTCAGTTTCTAATGTGTCCCTAATGATTTGCCACGTTCTTCCTCCGTCATGAGATTTTAGATTTTTAACATTTTCTAATAGAACGACCGGGGGCCGTTTGATCTGAATTATCGAAGCGACGTTAAAAAACAGAGTGCCCTGAGCTTTGCAGCTAAAGCCATGAAATTGCCCCAAGCTATTCTTTTTCGACACGCCTGCCAAACTGAATGGTTGGCATGGAAATCCAGCAGCTAGAAAATCATGATCCGGGATACTGGAAATGGGTATTTTTGTTATATCTCCTTCAGGCGTTTCGTCGAACCAGGCTTTATAAGTTTTTTGTGAATATCGGTCAATTTCCGAAGAAAAAACACAGCGACCTCCGGATGTTTCCAACGGGATTCGGAGTCCTCCGATTCCTGAAAAGAGATCGGCAAATGTAAACGGTAGTTCTGACTCATTATTAGTTGTGCTTACATTTTTAAAAAACGAAGATTGGTGCGTGTAAGAAGTTTTAGAAGCTGATTCAAGAACTGCTAGAAGAAATTCGTTCTGGGTCATTCGATTTTCATTACGCTTATAGTTGATCCAATCGCGGATAGACTGAGGCACATCCCTAACGAGTATCTGATTTGCCATTTTATGTTTTCCTCTGGGAAAAATTGATATCAATGATATCAATTTTTCCCGCCGTGTGTAACCTTGTAATCGGGTAGAGGTTCTATTGGTTAAAGATTTATCTGATACTGAATTCTCTTTGTTCGCATTATTGCTTCGAGTTCCGGGACGGAGAGCAGGGCGTGTGATGGGGTTTCGGGGTGTAGGCAGACGAAGCAGAAGCGGAATTTGTCGGCGAGGCGTTCGCCGAAGTCGAATTCGTTTTGAGTGGCGCCGAAGAAAAATCCTTTTGGATTGTTGGGCAGACGCTTTTTTGTCGTCTTTAGCTCGATGAGTAGGATTTCGTCGAGATGAGCCTCGATAGTTTGTGCATTGACGACCTTTCCCGCGTAACGCGGGATGTAGATCATATCAAAGGCACGAGCATATTTTTGCGGCAATTCAAGAAGTTCGAGTATGAGCCGCCGGGCGTCCTTATCTGCGTAGAAAAATCCCGTTTCGTGCTCGACGAGGTAGTCGATGCCGAGCTTCTCCGTCTTATTATTGGACACAGTGATCTCAAATGAATGAGCACGAGCCATCTATTTCGCACCTCGCGGGGGAGTGTTGAAAGTTAGGAGGTCGGCAATTTCGGTTTCAAAAACTGAGGCAAAGACGGCGACGTTTGAGAGTGAGAGGTTGCGTTCGCCGCGCTCGATCATGCCGATGTAGGTGCGGTGAAAGCCGGTGAGTTCGGCGAGGTATTCTTGAGAGACGCCGCGGGCGAGGCGTAAGTCTCGGATCTTTTCGCCAAATCGTTTTAGTAGTTCGTGATCGACCGCATGAGGCATTGCGGATCCAGGCTATACTTATTGTATGCGGCGATCTACACACAAAGAGTAGCGATGCGGTCGCAGAATGATAAATAGCAGATGGTTAATTGATAACAGCTAATTATTAACAGGCAATGAGGTCGGCGGGCTAGGTTGATTCGCGTATCATATCTATCCATAGTTGTAGCGTGAGATCTTCGCGAGCATCATTTTTTACATAGACACGAAATTCTTCGGCATATCGCTTCTTAAGAACCTCGATATCAAAGGGTACGGTTCTGGCCAGATGCTTAACGTCGTCGCGATCTCGCTCGATATTGCGTTCGAGTTTTGCCAATGCCAGATCGTATGGATCTAATGCTAATAATCGTATCCGTTCAAAATTACCCGGAAAGATCTCATTCAATCTGTCCTCATAATTTTCGGGCAGAGTTGCGATGCCGACGGGATCTAGACAAACCTTATACCGACGGTGAAGCGGCGACCCAACACCGGCAAAGTCATAAAGTCCGGGTACAGTTTGAACAAGAGTGAGTACATCGACATCGGATGTAGTACGTGAGCCGCCATAAACTTGAGTAATGACAAATCCGCCGAGACAATGAAAGACAGTGTCGCCCTTGACGAACTTATCGATCTCGCTGAGAAAAGACATCCATGGTTCGGCGGGCTTATTTGACGGCATAGGTATTTAAATTTTGGGGTGACATATCTGTCAGCAAGTTCCATTGACGAGCGGTTGACGGCCGATGTCGGCTGAGCCAAGTGCGTTCGGCAGCGGTCATCGTTTCGTTGCAGAGCGTGTCCTCGCGTTGGAGTTTAGATCGTCGCAGATCAGCAGTGTACTTTGACAGAAGTTGAACTTTGGACACATCGCCCGTACTTGTAGCAAGACAAGATGCGACCTCGGTCAAAAATCCAAGACGATTCTGAAGGTCATGAACCTTTGCGGTCCGCATCAGGCTATCCCAGTTCATATCAGTAAACTCGAGTATCAGCCACGGTAGAGCTTCAACGAGACGCGTATCTCGCTTTGGCGAGTTGAGTACCGACAACAGAACGTCGGTCGGATTGCGCTTTCGTGATCGTCTGACATGAGCGGATCCTGGGTGACCAAGCGAGGATAACTCAGCCGCAGCCCTGTCGTCACTCACGTTTATTACCTGATAATGTTCGGCCGCCGCGGGAAGTTTGACCGGCCTAAGGCGAAATTTTGCAACGGCCTTTGCCTCCAAATGCTCGGTCACCGGCCGCTGTCCGGTCTCAAGCAGTGATAGATATGTCTGTGAGACTCCCAACGCGGCAGCTGCCGCTTGCTGAGTAGATCGAGCACTTTGTCGATAGCGTTTAAGTTCAACACCGGTCATAACGCACCTCTCAAAGAGAATTTTAATCTGATATCTGAAATATTACAAGATTGTAATATAGCTTGGTCAAATATCGCCCCTGGTTGTGGGCAGGGGCGAGGTGAGTGGCCGAGTTCGGGTTAGGGGCGGCCGAGTTCGATCGGGGCAAAGATGCTGTTGTCGATCGGGGTGTTGTGCCGGACGGTTTTGATCGTGGTGACGATCGATCCCATCGAGATAGATTCGACCTTGGTGCGAAACGGTATTTTGACTCCGTCGATCTCGCGATAGTCGGAGTAGTCGGCGGTGTAGGGCAAGGTCTGGCTCGAAGTGCTTGACGGTACCTCGCCGATGCGGCGGACGACGAGAAAGGTCTTTGTCGAGACGAACTCGGTCGCGTTAGTGCCTTTGTCAGAGGTGTAGCGGACGATGTAGCAATCTTCGTCGCCGACCTTTTTGATGCCGATGACGTCAACCGACCTGTAATTTACCTTCCAATCGAGCGGAGCGTAAAGATCGGCTTCGACGCGGGCATCTTCGAGACGGCGCCCGGCGTAGTTTTCGCTCGGGGCGAACGAGACGATGTCGCGGCCCGCTTTGCCGTCAAAATACTCGTATTCGCTCGCGATCGTCTTGCCGAGAGCGACAAAATCGGTTCGTGTCGCAGACATCGCCGGAGCCTTGGACCACGTCGTGCCGTCGCCCTTGACGCCCTGACTTTCAAAGTCGGTGTCAAAGGTCGCGATGCGTGTCTTGATCTTACGCAAATTGGCTTCGCCGCCGAGAGCATCGATCATTTTTGCCATAAGTTCGTCGGTCGAGATGATCGGCTTTTCGTCAGCGGCACGCAGCTTGAATTCGAACTCGCCCTGCGGCTGAGTGACCATGATCGATACGAGTTTGCCCGCGTCGTCACGCTTTGCCTTTAGCCAAAAATCGGCCGGCAAGGGCTGCATGGAGTAACCGCCGGCAGCACGCGGTACGAGAGTATATGGCTGTTGGCCCGCGATGTTAAATGTCACCTTGCCGCCGTCATCTTTGACATCGACGACACCGCCATTCGGTGCGTTGTACTTGCCGATCAGCTCTTTGGCGGCGGCGTAATCGACGGCGGCCTCGGGTTTTGAACCATTGTCAGCCTTTGGCGCCGCAGGAACCGATCCGGGCAAAAGGTTAGACCAGATGATGTCCATCGCTTCGCCGCCGAGGCTCGACGCGGAGACGTTGGTCAGCAGCACAAAACCGAGCTGTTTCTCAGGTATCATCGCCACCATCGAATTAAATCCGTCGATGTTGCCGCCGTGCTGAGCGACCTTTAGGCCATTCCAATCCTGCAGGAACCAGCCGAGGCCGTATGACATCTTTGGTGCGATCTTCATCTGCGGAGCGAACCACTCGGCAAAGCCTTTCTCAGAGACGAGACGCTTGCCGTTGACAACACCGCCGTCGAGAATGAAGCTGATCCACTTTGCCATATCGTTGGCGCTCGAGTTGATCGAACCGGCCGGAGCGACCTCGATGATGTCACGCAGCGGCAAGCTCTTGGTCACTTTGGTGTCAAAGTTGTATTCGTAACCGAGCGAATGATCTTTCGCCTGCTTCATAGCGTCGAGCGAGAGTGTGCTGTTCGTCATTCCGAGCGGAGCAAAGATGCGCTGCGGGACAAACTTTTCCCACGGTTCCTTTTGCACCTGCGCGACGATCTCGCCGGCGGCGGTGAACATAATATTCTGATATTGAAACTTTTCGCCGAGCTTTGCGGTCGGTTTTGCCTGAGCGGCGACCTGTATGAGTTCGGCGCGGTTGAGCTTGCCTGTGATCATTGCGAGGTCGGTGCGGTTAAGGCCCGACGAATGACGAAGAAGGTCGCGGATCTTGATGTTAGCGTCGGTTTCGGGGTCGTACATTTTAAAGTACGAGAGATATTTTTTGGGGCTGTCGTCGAGCGAGAGCTTGCCTTCGTCCTGGGACATCAGCACCGAGAGCGCCGTAAAGGCTTTGGTTGCCGAGCCGATCGCAAATTGCGTGTCGGCGGTGACAGGCAGCTTTTTGTCAAAATCCTTGTAGCCCAGACCTTTGGCGTAGATGACCTTGCCGTCTTTGACGATCGCCAGCGAGACGCCGGGAATGCCAAGCTCTTTACGGCGTGCGTCTATCTTTGATTCGATAGCGGCAAGCTGTGCGTCGCAGCAGACGGCAGCTGTCGCCGCGGCCTGCGAAAAACTCGCGACCGGCAGCGTTGCCGCGAACGAAAGTACAAGAATGGCAGTGAGTACGTAACGCGAAAGGATATTTTTCATAGTGAGCGACAACCTTTTTGGTCAGTTCTCACTAGATACGCGATACGTCGTCAAAAGGTTCCGCCGTGAGCCGGGCGGCGGCGATGCCGATGCCCGTCAGAAGATAAAAGACCATCGCGACCTCGGCGTCACCGAGATTCCAATGGACAAGTCCGCTGGTGCAAAAACCGGCGAGAGCTCCGACGGTGCCGAGCAGGACGCCAAAATTTCGCCAATCTCTTTCTTTTGCCCGAAAGACCGCGGGCAGCAGCGTTTTTGCGATCAAAAAGATGAATGTCAGCCAGATAAGAAGCGCAGGCAAGCCGCGTTCGACGGCGAGTTGTACGGGTACAGAGTGAAAATGTCCCATCGGCTGCCAGCCGTTATCGTACAGGCGAAATTCCTGCCAGTGCTTTTGGATCGAGTCCATACCGACACCGACGACGAGGCGACGCGGGTCTTCGCGGAGCATACGTATGCCGTCGCGCCACATCATTTTGCGATATTGCGTCGAGCCGTCGCTCGGGTCAAACAGGCCGACCTGACGCGATTGCTGCAAAAACAAAAGCCCGCCAAAAATGATCGGTATCGCGACGACGACCGCCGTGATGATGAATTTACGGTTTGCCGACAGCACCAGGATCACAAATGCGGCGACCATAAAAGCGAGTTGCGAAGCGCGTGTGCCGGTCAGCAAAAGTGCAAAACAGGCGCCGGCAAGTGACAGCATCAAAAACCACGTCGATGTAAAGATGCGTGCGATCAGCGAGCCTATTGCCGAGGGGTCAGGTGCATCGATGAGTGTACGGCGGCGTGTGCGTATGGCGGCCGCGAGCAGCCCAAATATGAGTGCCGCGACCATCTGCAGCATCTCAGAGTATGTTGTCGGGTGATTATAAAAACCTTGTGCACGCCAGCTGTGGCTGACCGTCCAACTGCTGATGCCGAGCTTTGCCGGAGCCGAGTCGCCGGGCAATAGATCAGAGCGGTTCACCGTCACCGGAAAGTCATAGTTGGCACGCGTGATGACGATCTCGACCTTGTCGTTAGAGTTGAGCAGGCTTATGAGATCGTCAGGTGCTGAGATATTAGTTTTGCCTGAGCGGACGATGGCGTCGCCGTCGATCATCGAGGCCTTGGCCAACGGCCCGTCAGGATCCACGCCGTATATCTCGACTCCGCGGCCGATAAAGCGCTCGACGGGCGTTTTGATAAGGTTGACGCCGCACGAGACGATAACCATAAAGGCTATGAGAAACACGGCGCGTAAATTACGCAGATTCCAGATAGCGACGTAAAAGATCAAAAAGAGCGAAACGCCCTTTAATCTGTCAAACGATGTCGCCGGTTCGTACGAAAACGCCGCGCTCACCGCAGACCATGCAAAAAAGCCGAATATCGCCGCATCGATCGCCCTGAACCGAAACCGCGGACGCGGGCCGATCGCAAATCTCGCAAACGTCGCCAGCGTCGCGATGCCCCAAGCGATCTGTGTCGCCGCGATCGAGTGCGGAGCCGCCGCCGCCAGCACCACCAAAAAGGCAAACGCCGTCCGCTCAAGCCACACCGCCGCAAACCCGCCGCCCCCGATCCCCGCCAACCTGTCAAATCGCTCCAAAAAACCCGTCATAAGTGAGTTATTGTAGCAATAGTGAATAGGTAATAGTGAACAGTTATCAGAGTTTGCGACACGCGGTAAATTTATTACAGCAATAGATCGCTCTCAAGCGACGGTCAATGACAAACTATCAATTAATTATACGAACCTGTACGTTTCACAGATATCATTTCGCTGTCGGTTAGCTCCTATCTATTGTGTTACCAGACAGACATCCCATGCCCAGCGGCCGAGTTCGAAAAACGATTCGAAATTTCAAAAAATGAAAGATCGGCCAAATCAAATAGAACGGATCTTAGCGTGAGGGTCGTGTCCAGTTTCACTTGACCATATCAAAAAGTTTCACTGTAAAATACCACCTGCTCCTCTGTATCGTATGCCTTTTAATTTTAAGATGACATTAACTTTGCCGGCATCCTGATGATCGGGTCCTAAAGAGTTTGGACGGCAAAGTTTGATGATGCGATCAAAACTGCCGATAAGATGATCAACATAGACCCGAAATATGTAAATGCATATCTGTTAAAGTCGAATGTACTCGTTGCGCAGATCGGCGAACTGGTCGATGCAGTCAACGGACATGAAAAGATCCGGACCAACCTGAATGCTGCGGTGGAGTGTCTCAGACAGGGCATTGCAAAAGCAGACACGGAAGCAAATAAAGCAAAGCTTGATACAGAGTGGGAGCATGTAGATGCATTTGCCAGGTATTATGTAGCTGATAAGCCGATAGGCTCTCAATCGCCCGATCCAAACTTTATACCGCTTAAAATTATCAGCAAACAAAAACCGTCATATACCGACAGAGCAAGACGAAATGGTGTCCAAGGTAGTGTGCAAGTGCTCGCTTTATTTGGAGCAGACGGTAAAGTTGCCAGTGTGATCAAAATAACATCATTGGATCCGGGGCTTGATGCCAACAGCATCAATGCCGCATATAAGATAAAATTCGAACCGGCGCAGAAGGACGGCAAGCCGATCTCTGTGGTTAAGGTAATTGAATTTGGGTTCTCAATCTATTAACGATCTATTCTGAATAAAATTAAAGTGGGCAAAGTGTGAGCGGGTTAGGCGATGCGGACATTCTTGACCTCGACGTTCTGCATATCGGCGGGGAGCGTAACCTGAGGTGTGCCGTCGGGGTCGATGGTTACTTTAAATTCGTCGGGTTTGCGTTTTTGGACGAGGCTCGCGGGGCCGTAAATAGTGAATTTAACGGTGCGGCCGCTGCCGACAGCAACGGAATACGAATGTTCGAGACGTTTTTCGCCGATGCGTATGGTGACATCGACGCTGCCGTTCTGAATAGACGCGTTTGACGCGGGCGGCACAAGCGAAACCGAACGCTGTGTAAAATCGCCGCTGCGTCCGGTGACCGCGATCTTTTCGGTCGAGAGCGAATCGAGGCCTTTTAAGAGACTCTCTGACCCGCGAACGATGACCCGCGGCAGCGAAGGCGTCTTTGAATAGATCTCGAGATTTGCCGGCAGATCGCCGTCGGTCTCAACCTTTACAGGCACTTCTTTTTCGACGATGCGCTCGATCTTGATCTTAAGGCGGTTCGGCGTGACGTCCTCGAGTTTGACGCCGGTCGGCAGATTGACAAAAACATCAGACGGCGAAAGGGCAACGGTGCGTTCGCCGGCCTGTACGCTGCTGAGATCGAGCAATGCACTGAGCACGCTCAATGATTTTAGCCGCCGTGCGTCACCGCTGACGACGAGGTTGACCTTATCAGGGTCGGTACCTGTAATGATCGTATTCTCCGGCGGGCTGATGTTTAACTGCACGTTTGAGAACAGCATCGTCGTCGGCGTGCTCAAACCGGTCACCGCGAACCAAAGCCCGAATGTGACAGCAAGCGCTATGAGCTTGATCAGCCAATCTTCGAGAAATATCTTTCTCAGGATCAGCTTGGCAAAAAGCAGCCTTTTTTCGGCAGTATTTGCGGTTCTCGATGCCATTTATCCGATAGTAATGTCAGTCTCAGCGTCGGCGAGCTTTACCTTTTCGCGGCGATTTTCGACGAGCGGTATCTGCATCGCTTCAAGCAGCAGTTTGCGTAAGGTCGTCGTGTCCAGGTTTCGCAGCACCTGTCCGGCCTCGACGTATGTCAGCGAACCGGTCTCTTCAGATACGACGAGCGAGATCGCGTCAGAACCCTCGGTGATGCCGATCGCCGCACGATGACGTGTGCCGAGTTCGCGTGAGATCTCAGGATTTTTGGTCAGCGGCAAAAAAACAGCGGCGGCGGCAAGGCGTTCGTTCTGTATGATGACCGCACCGTCATGCAGCGGCGTCGCCGGGTTAAAAAGCGTCACGAGCAGGTCATAGCTCACGCTCGCATCCAACTGCACTCCGGCGTCGATAAAATTACGCAGGCCGATATTACGCTCGATGACGATGAGCGCCCCGATCTTTTCGCTGGCGAGCGTGGTCATCGCGAGTACGATCTCGTCATAGACGCTGCCGCCGAATTGGCCTCGCTGCTTTTTTAATATCGGGAATCTCAGACGGTTGCCAAAATATATAAGTGCCTGGCGTATCTCAGACTGAAAAAGCACGATAATGGCAAATCCGATATAGACGACCGCGTACCTAAGCACGAACTCGAGCGTCGCCAGATCTTCTTCGACAGATATCCAATAAAGGATGGCGAGCAGGACGAGGCCGATCACTGTCGGTACCGCACGCGTGCCGCGGAGCAGCTTGAGCACCACATACACGATGATAAATACGAGCGCGATGTCAACAACATTGCGCAGCGTACCGACATTCGGTATGAGATCGCTGAGAGACGCCATAATTTAGGCTAAGGCACAGACCCGCTTGCGCCAAAACTAAACACTAGAATATCACAACAATTGCGTGTGATTTACGAAACGATCGTCCGCATTTCGCCGGCACAGACGTAAATATCTGTAAGATGCACGCGGCAGAGCAAAGCGTTATCCGTCAAACACATATTTACGTCATTTGAGCATTGCATCTATAACCGAGACGTTTGGCGGCAATTGTAATTACAATGTAAGTTTTTTTAGATATTCGCGAAAATCGTCGCCGAGGTCGGTGCGTTTTAAGGCGTATTCGACGGTCGCGATCAAAAAACCGAGCTTGTCACCCGCATCGTGACGTGTGCCGTCGAGTTTGACCGCATAGAACGGACGCTTGTCGAGTAGGCGTCGCATCGCATCGGTGATCTGTATCTCACCGCCCGAGCCGGGCGTCGTGGCCTCGATCTCGTCAAAAATATCAGGTGTAAAGATATATCGCCCAATGATCGCAAGATCGGACGGAGCGTCGGCGTATGCCGGTTTCTCGACCATATCGCGGATGCGAAAGACGTTTGGCTCGACCTCGTCGGCATCGATGACGCCAAATCGAGAAATGGCTTCGCCGGCGACCTGCATCGTGGCGATCACCGGAGCGTCATATTTCTCATAGACGTCGATCATCTGTCTTAACGCCGGCACCTCGGCATCGACCACATCATCCGCAAGCAGTGCGGCAAACGGTTCGTTACCGACAAAATCCTTTGCCTGATAAATTGCGTGGCCGAGGCCTAACGCCTGTTTTTGCCGCGTGTAACTGATGCGTGCAATGTCAGAGATCGCCCGCACTTGCTCAAAAAGTGCTGTTTTTTCTTTGCCCTTTAAAAGCTCTTCGAGTTCGAAAGAGATGTCAAAATGATTTTCGATCGCAGATTTATCGCGGCCGGTTATGATAAGGATCGAGTCGATGCCGCTTGCGACGGCTTCTTCGACAGAGTATTGGATCAGTGGTTTATCGACGAGCGGCAGCATCTCTTTAGGCGATGCTTTTGTTGCCGGAAGAAAGCGCGTGCCGAGGCCTGCGGCCGGAAAAACAGCTTTGCGGAGCTTGGTAGCCATACTTATGAACAGCCCGGTAAAGATCAGCCGGACAAACTAAAAAGTTTAGGCTAAACCGCATATATACACAACTGCGGCGTTATATAGATATGAGTATGATCCGCACGAGACGCCGGACCGGACCTAACGACCGGACAATGCAATGCGGTCTGTACTTACAAAGTAGCTACATATTTTTAATACGTCGAAAAATAAAGGCACGCATCTTCGATTTTTCGCCGTTAACGCGATAATATTTTTGATTCGGTAAATTGCCGACGACCATTATGCTGGACCTACATTACGTAAGAGAAAATCTCGACACTGTCCGCGAGGGCCTCGCAAAGCGAAATTATGAGGGAAACGAGCTAGATAAGTTCGTCGAACTCGACACTACACGCCGTCGCGTCATCGGTGAGGCAGACGAGCTAAACGCAAAACGCAACGCATCGAGCAAAGAGATCGGCGCTCTGATGCAGGCGGGTCAAAAGGACGAGGCTGACGCGAAAAGAGCCGAGGTCGCGGGTTTAAAAGAAAAACAGGCCGCACTCGAGGCCGAGCGTGACGAGACCGATGCAGCGATGCGTGACCTGTTGTCGGGTTTGCCAAATCTGCCCGCAGACGGTGTGCCGGTCGGCAAGGACGAGTCGGCAAATGTTGAGGTCAGGCGTTGGGGTACGCCGCGAGAGTTTGATTTTGAGGTCAAAGATCATGTCGATCTCGGTACCGATCTAGGCATACTTGCTCTCGAACGTGCGACCAAGATCGCGGGTTCACGCTTTGCGATAATGAATGGCGGCGGAGCAAGGCTCGCGCGGGCACTCGTTAATTTTATGCTCGATATACATACGGGCGAACATGGTTACAGCGAGACCCAGCCGCCGCTGCTGGTCAACCGCGAGGCGTTATTCGGGACGGGACAATTGCCCAAATTTGAAGAGGACCTTTTTCATATAAAGGACGAACGCGGGTTTGCTCTGATACCGACGGCCGAGGTGCCGGTCACCAATTATTTTGCGGGCGAGATATTGGATGCAAGCGACCTGCCCAAATATTTTGCGGCCTATACGCCGTGTTTTCGCAGTGAGGCGGGCAGCTACGGCCGTGACACACGCGGGCTGATCCGACAGCATCAGTTCGAAAAGGTAGAGCTTGTCAAAATGTGCCTGCCCGAAGACTCTGATGCCGAACACGAAAAGCTGACCGCCAACGCCGAGCGCATACTGCAACTGCTTGGGCTGCCGTACAGGACGGTCGTGCTCTCGACGGGCGACATGGGATTTTCGGCACGAAAGACCTACGATATCGAGGTCTGGTTGCCGAGTCAGAATACATTTCGTGAGATCTCGAGTTGCTCTAACTGCGGCGACTTTCAGGCGAGACGTATGAATACACGCTTTCGCCGTGCTGGCGGAGCAAAACCCGAATTTGTCCACACGCTCAACGGTTCGGGCCTTGCGGTCGGCCGCACGTGGATCGCCGTTATCGAAAATTATCAGCAAGCCGACGGCTCGATCTCGATACCCGAGATACTATGGCCATATATGAACGGCCTAAAGACGATCATGGCCTAAGGTTGACGAAAGTCGAGTCTGTAATTACGATGTAATTATTATGCGTTCGCAGATCATACAGATAGGTAATTCGCAGGGTATCAGGCTGCCAAAGATGCTGCTTGAGGAGAGCCGCATTACGGGCGAGGTCGAGCTTGAACTGCACGCCGACGGCATTTTGATCCGAAATGCCGAGTTGCCGCGTGCCGGTTGGGACGAAGCATTTCGGGCGTTGGCCGACGAGAACGAAGAGGAGTTGGATGTGCCGGCCGGTACAACGAGCTTCGACGCAAAGGAGTGGAAATGGTAACCCGATTTGACATCTATCTGCTCAATCTCGATGACGAGATCGGCAAACACGCCAAAAATACGCGTCCGTGCGTGGTCGTCTCGCCCGATGAGATGAACCGCAATCTAAACTCGGTCATCATTGCCCCGATATCATCACGCGTCTCAAAATTTCCGACCCGCGTGCCGATAAATGTCCTCAACTCTGACCGCTCGGTCATCCTCGATCAGCTGCGTACCGTTGACAAAGAGCGACTCGCAAAAAAGATCGGCGAAACCGACAAACCGACCTGCAAGGCCATCATCGCCGGACTAGCAGAGATCTTTGCCGAGTAATTACATTGAACCCACGTCTCTGACCATCATCACTTTGAGGCCTTATACTCTCATATCTTTTCCATGTTGAGATATTTACATCTAGGCTTCGAGCAATGTCAACGAGCATATTTAGATAGACGTTTGCCGATTTAGTGTAGGCAAATATTATCAATCCAGATGGTACGGATCATCCGGTAGGTTAGTCGGTGGATTTTGACTTATTCCAGAGGGTGTCCATTTCGGTCAGGGTTGAGGTGGCGATGTCGCGGTTGGCGGCTTTTAGTTCGTCCTCGATAAATTTGAAGCGGCGACGAAATTTGCGGTTGGTGCGTTTTAGGGCGGTTTCGGGTTCGATGTCGAGTTTACGGGCGATATTTGTAATTACAAAGAGCATATCGCCAAGTTCCTCGGCGATGTGATCGGTATCGCCTGAGTCGATCGCGGCCTTTAGCTCTGATGTTTCCTCATTGAGTTTATCAAATATCTGATCGACGCTTGACCAGTCAAAACCGACCTTTGCGGCTTTTTTTGTGATCTTTGCCGCCTCGAGCAGTGCCGGAAAATGTACGGGTACGTCGTCGAGTATCGAGTCGGCGGTCTTATCTGCCTTTCCCGAGGCTTTGCGTTCATCGGCTTTCAGTTGGTCCCAATTTTTCAGGACATCGTCAGCGGTCTCTATCTTTGCATCGCCAAAAACGTGCGGATGGCGGAGTATGAGCTTTTGCGTTATGCCCGCTGCGACATCGTCGATGTCAAAATCACCGCGTTCTTTGCCGATCGTCGCATGAAAAACGACCTGCAGCAGCAGATCGCCCAATTCCTCACGCAGGTTAGCCGTGTCACCGGTAGATTCGGCATCTTGAATGGCGTCAAAGGTCTCGTATGACTCCTCTAAGAGATATTGTGCGAGCGAGCCGTAGGTTTGTTCGCCGTCCCACGGACAACCGCCGGGAGCACGCAGTTTAGCCATTACGGCAACGAGTTTGTCAAAAGTTTGTGACATACATATAGTCTAACAAGTCGCCGCGATCTTGACAGTCTGGAAAGTCGTTTCGCCAAGGTGGTAAAATCAATAATTATGAACGGTAAAGACGAAAACGAAGAAGAAGTGCAATTTAAGGTTGCCGACAGACGCAAATTTAACCCCGATGGCAGCATACGCGAGGGCGTTGTACTCGATGCCGAACCGCCAAATGCCGAATCACATGAACAAGAGTCTCATCAACAAACGTCAAAGCCCGTTGAAACAATGCCTGCAATAACTCCGGCCGCAGATCTTGCTGAGGCCTCGGTCGGCTCGGATGAGTTCGGCGACATTCCCGCCGTGGGCGAAGACGCGGATCTCGACGAGGACATCGAGGCGTTAGACGGCGAGGACATCCCGGGAGCAAAGGATCCTGCGAGCTTTGTTAATTTTTTATCGACGATCGCGACCAATGCCGCTGCCGCGTTGGGTGCGATGCCGCATCCGGCGACGGGACAGCGTTCGTTAGATCTGGACTCAGGCAAATACTGGCTTGACGTGATCGCGATGCTGCGTGACAAGACCAATGGCAATCTTCACCCGCAGGAAAGCCGCCTGATCGAGGGCCTGCTTGCCGATCTCAGAATGCAGTACGTACATCTCGTCAGAGCTACCGAAGAAAAACTAAAAGCCCAAGCCGCCGCCAAATTCTCCGGCGACGACCTTTTGGGGAAGAAAAGATAGTCGAGGAAGTCTGGGAAGGTTTGTGTGGAGGGTGTAATAAAAGAAGAGTTTTAGGCGGTTTGAGGATATTCAGGCTTGGTAAAAGGTACGGGTATCTTAAGACACAACAGTTTGACAAAATGTATGCCGCTCTTGATGAGATCGGCCGAATGCTCTTTTCACTCAGTCAATACCATAGAACCTAATAACTTCCTAGACTTCCTAGAGTTCCTAGACTTCCTCGACTTTCATGACTTACCTGACTGACGCTTTATGAAGATCACGCTTTTAGGAACGGGGACTTCCACGGGTGTACCTTCGATCGGGTGCGATTGTGAGACGTGTGTCTCGACGGATCCGAGAGATAAGCGGCTGCGGGTCTCGATACTGGTCGAACACGCGGGCAGGTCGATCCTGGTCGATACATCGAGCGACTTTCGCCAACAGGCATTGCGGGCAGGCATAACATATCTCGATGCGGTGCTGATCACACATTGTCACGTCGATCATGTTTTTGGGCTTGACGACATCAGGCCGCTAAATTTTAAACACGGGCCGATGCCGATCTATGCAAATGAGATCGCATGGATCGATCTCAAGCGGATCTTTCAATACGTTTTTAACCCGACGCACTTTGGCGGAGGCCTCCCGATGCTTGTGCCGCATACGGTCACGCATGGTGTGCCGTTCAGTTTCGGGCCGGATCTCTTGGTGACGCCGTTAGAGGTTACACATGGCCGGTTGCCTGTTGCGGCATATCGCTTTAATGATGTTGCGTATGCGACCGACCTCAAAACGATACCGCCTGAGACGATGGATGCATTGCGCGGCCTCGATGTGCTGATACTCGATTGCGTCAGATTTAAACCGCACTCGACGCATCTATGCCTCGACGAAGCCCTCGCGATCATCGCCGATCTTGCACCTAAACGCGCCTTGCTCACTCATCTGAATCACGACATCCTACACGCCCGCGATTCAAAACTGCTGCCGCCAAATGTCGAATTCGGATATGACGGGCTGGTCATCGAGTGATCAATCAACCGGGAAAGTTGAACTAAAACTGTCCGAAAGATACAAAGCCTGTTACTTTTGGAAAAGTACGTGTGATGATATTTTTTACCGAAATTTAGCCGCGAATGCACAAATAAAAGACGTTTACGGCTGATCCGGGCATTTAAAAACTACTCGACGGTCAGCTCTTTAGTGATCGTCCGCCCGCACATTCCGCAGCCATCATCTATGCCGGCAGTTATTTTGTAATTTCCGGATTTTACACCCGAAAGATCCCAAATTACATTAGTGCCGTTTCCGATGATATTACCGGCATCAACCGTATAGGTATAAACGATCTTGTCATTATCAGTGTCATCGCCCACTGTTGAAACGCGTACCTTGCGTTCAACTGCGAGTTTTGAGATCAGATAGTTACTAAGTTCAAGGCTGACCACATTAGGAAATCGATCTGTGTCGATCAAGGCGGAATGTTGTGCTACAAATGATTCGATCCATTTGCCTGAACTATAGCTTTTACCAAGTTCATTATCGCAAGTTTTAGCTTTTATCGGATCGGGCGGAAAAAGATATATCATCTCTGCTCTGTCATTAAAGACCTTGATCGCTACTCCGAGCTGCTTATTATGCAGGAAATATGAGCCTTTCGCGGTATCAGATGATCTTAAACTATACCTGGCCCATTTTGTCAGGTCGTAATTTATCCGGCTGAGAGCGATGGGGTCGGTAAGTTCGATATCGATCGCCGCAATCTTATGTCCATCTGTCTGCCAGATATCGTCATTTCCGCATGCACCGGCTGTTAAATGGACCGTAATATTCAGGTCTTTACTTTGAAAAGTGCGGTAAGTTTTATCAGCGTCGGTTTTGTCGATCTGAAACTCAGATAAGATCGAGGTCACCTCATATGTTCCCGCTTTGAGCCACTCAACTTTTAATAATTCATCAAATTTTCGGATGGGTATCTGAGCACCAACAGAATGTGTGAACAGAAAACATACAACAATAATAACCGCAATTTTTGAGATGGAAAGCATATCGAGATTGTATGGATATTAATAAAGAGCGGTCAACAAAAAAAATGTAATTTTCGATACGACACAAACACAATTTTTGATCTTATTTAAAGTTCATAGACAATATCTTATTAGCTGAAACAAGGAAAAATATGGCGTTTTGAAAGATATCCTGCGGTTAAGTTGTTGCGCTTAAGCAGGTTAACAGAGTGTTGCGCGTGATTTAACACCATACATTAGGCGATGCGCGCTAAGTGTTGAAATGTAAGGGGTTAAACGAAAAATGAAAAACCACTACATTTTGTGTTGACATCGCGTTTTGAACACAATATAGTCTATATCCACGGCACTAAAGGCGCGTTACAAATACGGTACGAAAGTGTCGTCATAACCACAAAAATCAACGAGGACAGCGGCCGCACTCAGGCAAGCATAATGAGCGTGGACAGGTAACTTTCTCTCTTTTTTTCCCGGAAAAAGAGACGGGACCTCGTGACGAAAAAAGCCGGGAAAGGTTCAGATCAAGGGGTACACACGCAGGAGTAAATGATGGAAACGAATTTTGGTCAAACGGCAGCGGGAACGGCACGACGAGAGGACAATGCGACACAGACCTCGATGCAGGTCAAAAAGCGTAACGGCGGACTCGAGCCGGTCGATATCAATAAGATCGTGCGGGCCATCTCACGCTGTACGCCCAATCTGCCGAGTGTCGATGTGATGCGCATCGCGACCAAGACCATCAGCGGCCTGTATGACGGAGCGACGACGCAAGAGCTGGATAAGCTGTCGATACAGACGGCGGCGAGCCTGATCTTTGAGGAACCGGAATATTCGCGTCTCGCGGCCCGCCTGCTCAATCAATATATCGAAAAGGAAGTACGCAATCAGGAGATACACTCATTCTCACAATCGATCGCCTTTGGCGTTAAAGAAGGCCTGATCGGCGACCGCGTAGCTCAATTTGTCATCGAGAACAGCCGCAAGCTGAATGACGCGATCGACCAGTCGCGAAACAGCCTCTTTGAATTTTTTGGCCTGCGTACGCTTTATGACCGATATCTGTTAAAGAACCCCGAGACGCGCGACGTGATCGAGTCGCCGCAATTCTTTTGGATGCGTGTGGCATGCGGCCTTGCGGAAAAGCCGAGCGAGGCGATCGACCTTTACAACCTGTTCTCATCGCTCGAGTACGTGCCCTCGACGCCGACGCTGTTCAACTCGGGCACGAAACACGAACAGCTCTCGTCATGCTTTTTGCTGGACAGCCCGCAGGATAACCTTGAGAGTATATATAAGAAATATTCGGATGTGGCGATGCTGTCGAAATTTTCGGGCGGCATCGGCATTGCTTATCACCGCGTAAGGTCGCAGGGGTCGCTCATTCGCGGCACCAACGGCCACTCCAACGGCATCGTGCCGTGGCTCAAGACGCTCGACTCGTCGGTGTCGGCGGTAAACCAGGGCGGCAAACGCAAAGGCGCTTGCTGTGTGTATCTCGAATCATGGCACGCTGATATCGAGGACTTTCTCGAACTGAGGGACAACACGGGCGACGAAGCCCGCCGCACTCATAATCTGAACATCGCTAATTGGATCCCGGATCTTTTTATGAAGCGTGTACAGGCTGACGGCATATGGTCACTGTTTGATCCTAAGACCGTGCCGCAGCTGACAGACCTGTACGGCGATGAGTTTGAGGCCGAGTACTTAAAGGCCGAAGAGGAAGGCAAATTTGCACGTCAGGTCAACGCCCGCGACCTCTATGCCAAGATGATGCGCACGATGGCACAGACAGGCAACGGCTGGATGACCTTTAAAGACGCGTCAAACCGCAAATCGAACCAGACGGCAAAGCCTGAGAATGTCGTTCATCTGTCAAATCTCTGCACCGAGATCATCGAGGTTACTAGTGATGGCGAGACGGCCGTCTGTAATCTCGGATCGATCAATGCGGCAAGATATGTAAGGAACTCCGACACGCAGGCCGGTGCTGACGCTGCTTTGGCATCCGGCAAAGCTCTCGACGGAGTAGTCGTCGATGGTGATAAGAATGTTGCCGCTCCGGTTTTCGACTTTGAAAAGCTGCGCCGCAATGTTCGCCTTGCGGTCAGACAGCTAGATCGCGTGATCGACCTCAATTATTACGCGATACCGTCAACGTCGGCATCTAACAGCCGCTGGCGCAACATCGGCCTCGGGCTGATGGGCCTGCAGGATGTTTTCTTTCAGATGCGGCTTGCTTTTGACTCGGAAGAGGCAAGAAAGCTCTCGGCAAAAATTCAGGAAGAGATCTATTACGCAGCTCTCGATGCGTCGGCTGACCTTGCGGCCGAGCGCGGTGCACACCCCGCGTTTGCCGATACGCGAGCGGCAAACGGCGACCTTCAGTTTGACCTTTGGGGTGTGACGCCTGACGATATGACACGCTGGAGTGCTCTGCGTGAAAAGATCAGGACGACCGGCCTGCGCAACAGTCTTATGATCGCGATCGCACCGACGGCGACGATCGCTTCGATAGCGGGCTGTTACGAGTGCATCGAGCCGCAGGTGTCGAACCTTTTTAAACGCGAGACGCTGTCGGGCGATTTTGTGCAGGTCAATAAATATCTCGTCAACGAACTCAAGGCCGCCGGATTGTGGACCGACGAGATCCGTCAAAAGATCAAACTCGCCGAAGGATCGATACAGGACATCGACGAATTTACGCCCGAGCTCAAAGAGATCTACCGCACCGCATGGGAGATACCGATGCGGTCCTTGATCGATATGATGGCGGACCGCGGAGCGTTTATCGACCAATCGGCTTCGCTCAACCTTTTTATGGAAAGCCCGTCGATCGGCAAGCTCTCGTCAATGTATATGTACGCCTGGCAAAAGGGCCTCAAGACAACGTACTACCTGCGTTCGCGGCCCGCAACCCGCATTGCCCAGGTCACCGCCGCCAGTGAGACAACGGCCGCAAACCCTGTTACCACAACGTTTAACGCCACGTCCTTTGCCGAGCCGATGCCGCCCGTCCCAACCAGCGACGCCGAGGTCAAAGCATACTCCGACGAAGAAATTATTGCGTGTTCACTGGAGAATCCGGAAGCGTGTGAAGCCTGTCAATAAGGCTAAGTAAACAAGTTAATTTATTGGAACGTCGATGAAATCGGAAGAAATTAAGCGGATTTTTGAAAAATTTGAATCAGCCGCGATCGAGTTTGACGGCGTGGAATGTTGGAGTGCTTGTGAATTGCAGCCTCTGCTTGGTTACAGTAAGTGGGAAAATTTTGAAAAGATAATTAATAAAGCGAAAGAAGCTTGCAAAAACGCGGGTGAGCAGATAACTGACCATTTTCCTGACGTCAGGAAGATGATACGGTTTGTTGGAAACGATGTTACCGTCGCGTGAGCGGCGTATGAATCAATCGTCGCTCACGCGACGAGATCGAATTATTATTACCGTTTTCCGTGGGCTGAAGTCCACGGCTAAGATCAGCCGCCGCGATGCGGCGAACCAAAGACTATGCTTTTAGATCCAGGATTTAATTTAACCCTTCGGCCGATGAAGTATCCCGATTTTTATGAGATGTATCGGAACGCCATCAAGAACACTTGGACCGTCGAGGAGGTCGATTTTTCGACCGATGTGATGGATCTCAAGAATAAGATGACGCCGAGCGAGAGGCATCTTATTTCGCGGTTGGTTGCATTCTTTGCGACGGGCGATTCGATCGTGTCCAACAATCTGGTGCTCAATCTGTACAAGCATATCAATGCACCGGAGGCGAGGATGTACCTGTCGCGTCAGCTTTACGAAGAAGCTTTGCACGTACAGTTTTACCTGACGCTGCTCGACACGTACATTCCCGATCACAACGAGCGTGCGGCGGCATTTGCAGCGGTCGAAAATATACCGTCGATACATAAAAAGGCCGAGTTCTGCTTTAAATGGATCGACTCGATACAGGATCTCGACACGCTGGCCTCGACGGCAGATCGTAAAAAGTTCTTGCTTAATCTGATCTGTTTTGCGACGTGCATCGAAGGCCTGTTCTTTTTTGCGGCATTTGCGTACGTTTATTTTCTGCGGTCAAAAGGGCTGCTGCACGGGCTTGCGGCGGGAACGAATTGGGTGTTTCGCGACGAGTCTGCACACATGGCGTTTGCCTTAGAGGTCGTCAAGACCGTCCGCAAAGAGGAGCCTGCGTTGTTTGATGACGCGTTGACGCGCGACATCGTGATGATGCTCGACGAGGCTGTCGAGTGCGAGATGCAGTTCGCACAGGATCTTTTGAGCGGCGGCATACCGGGGCTTTCGCTGCCTGATATGCGTCAGTATCTTGAGTTCATCGCCGATCAGCGTCTCGCGATGCTTGGCCTGCAAAAGGTTTACGGAGCCAAGAACCCCTTTGCATTCATGGACTTGCAGGATGTGCAGGAACTCGCAAACTTTTTCGAACGCCGCGTCTCAGCCTACCAGGTCGCCGTCGCCGGCGACGTAAGCTTTAACGAGTCGTTCTAATAAAGTTAAGCTATCGAAAAGGATATCGGGTATAATATCTCGATATGACCGAGATAGATTCAAAGATATCATCATTGCAGAACGAACTTGATTCTCTTAAGCAAAAGGTTGAGCGTCTCGAGAAAAAAGATCTCCCATGGTGGAAACAGCTTACAGGTACTTTTGCAGATGACCCCGCTCATGAGGAAGCAATGCGCTTAGGCCGAGCCTATCGTGAATCTCAACGAGAGGACTACGATCTTGTAAAATGATCATTTTGGACACGGATTGTATCAGCCTGCTTCAACGTGAGAATTTTATTGAAGCGTCGAGATTGTATAAGCATCTCGACCAATTTTTTGCGGGTGATATCTTTACGACCATTATTACTTTCGAAGAGCAGATGCGAGGGTGGCTGGCATTTTTAAATCGCGATCAGAGCATCGAACATCAGATCTTCGGCTACAGCAAACTTCACTCAGCATTTAACGACTTTAAGACAGCCAAGATCCTCGACTTTGACGAAAGGGCTGCGGAGGCCTATGCGCAGTTAAAGGCTGACAAGATCCGGATCGGCACAATGGATCTCAAGATCGCGTCAATAGCACCGGCAAACGACGCGATGCTAATATCGCGTAATCTAGCGGATTTTGAGCAGGTGCCAAACCTTAGTGTTCAAAATTGGGTCTGATCGATGCGGCCGGACAGCTTCTTTCCCGGCCTTTCTTATTGATATAACTTACCGTTGTGTTTGATCCAGCCGTCGGGGTGTTTGCGGGCGGGGTCGTGGTGGGTCCAGTGGATGAGGCCGCCCTGGTCATTCCAGATGTATTCGCCGGTGAAAGATACGGTGTCGCCGGGCTTTAGATCGTCGATACGATTTGCGACGTCAATGTTGTGTTCGACAAGGACGGTTTGTCCCGACGCGAGTTTAACGATAAATCGCTGATGCTCAAGACCCGAGCGGTCGTCGGCAAGTGTGCGAAGTACAGTTCCCTCACCGGCAACCTGAACATTTGAGGCATGAGCCGAAAATGCCCTCTCAACCTGATCGCCCTGAGATGATGTTCGGGGCGAGGATCCGCACGAAGCAAAAAGAGCGATGGCGATAAAAATTGTCAGTTTGAAAGATAGCTTCATCGACGATCATTATAGGCTCCGGCGCGAATGATGAAAACCGCAGTTTCATACAGTCTATATTTGTATGTCAGACGGCCCTGATTTTTTTCAAAGATAAGTATCAATTATAATCTTAAATATGAACGGACAGATCACAGAGTTTATCAAGCACCATTATCGGCATTTTAATTCGGCGGCGTTGATCGATGCGGCTGAGGCGTATGTACAGCACATGGCATCGGGCGGCAAGATGATGATCACGCTGGCGGGAGCGATGAGCACGGCGGAGCTTGGGCTGAGTCTTGCCGAGATGATACGTCAGGACAAGGTGCAGATAATTTCGTGTACGGGAGCAAATCTCGAGGAAGATCTTTTTAATCTCGTCGCACATGATTTTTACGAGCGAGTACCGCATTATCGCGATCTGACGCCCGATGACGAACAAGCATTGCTCGATCGTCATATGAACCGCGTCACAGACACCTGCATACCCGAAATGGAGGCGATGCGCCGCCTCGAAAAGGCGATGGTCGATGTCTGGACCGCCGCCGATGCTAAGGGCGAGCGATACTTTCCGCATGAATTTATGTATCAGGTGCTCAAAAACGGTTCACTCGAGGAGTACTATCAGATCGACCTCAAGGACTCTTGGATGTACGCGGCGATGGAAAAGAACCTTCCGATCATTGTGCCCGGTTGGGAAGACTCGACGATGGGCAATATGTTTGCAGGCCACGTCATCACGGGCGATGTAAAAAATGTGCACACCGTACGCACCGGCATCGAGTATATGATGATGCTTGCCGAGTGGTACACCGACGAGTCAAAGGATGCGAATATCGGTTTTTACCAGATCGGCGGCGGTATCGCGGGCGATTTTCCGATATGTGTCGTGCCGATGCTGCATCAGGATCTGCAGCGTGAAAATGTCCCGGTCTGGGGATATTTTTGCCAGGTCAGCGACTCGACGACCAGCTACGGCTCATACTCAGGCGCCGTTCCCAACGAAAAGATAACTTGGGGCAAACTCGAGGCCACAACTCCAAAATTTATCGTCGAATCCGACGCCTCGATCGTCGCCCCTCTGATGTTTGCGTATATTCTGGGGTGGTGATGCTCTCTCATTTTGCGTGAAAGATATTCTGTTTTAAGCCGTGTCCGAACGGCCGCAGCGACGTTCGTGGCGACAGGAGTGTCGGCGTGCGGTTGCGGGTTGTTTTGATAGGGGTTCTATTTTTCGGTGATGGTTTCGGTTAGTTTGTAGGTGTCGCCGATCCTTTCGAAAAAGTAGGGAACGGCGCAGCTGTCGTCGTCTGAATAGTTTTCGCAAAGGGTGCTGAAACGTCCGTTGGCGTGGACGATGAATTCGGGTGCTTTTGGAAAATCGGACAGGCGAAACTTCATCTTTCGCAGAAAATCGGGCCGCGATAGTTCGGTAGTGCTGTAATTTGTTGTGTCAGAGTCGGAGTTGTATGAGGACACGGTGCTTTTAAAAGGGAACTGTGCAAGGGCGGCTACGGACGAACTGCCGCCGGAAACGGCGCTTCGCAATTTTGTGTAAAAAGCTTGAAATTCGGCGTCGGCTGAGGCGAGTTTGATCGTTACCTCGGGTTTTAAGGCATAAAACGCGTAGCCGGTCGGGACAGGTTTAAAAAGATAATGATTATCTGAGCCTGCGGACTCAAATACGACAATATAACCTGACTTGAACTCAAAGACCGTCGGGTCGCTGTCGGCAAAGACGGCTGACTTACCGAACATTTCGTCGTAACGCTCGATAAAATTAGACCTCTGGTAACTCTCGGCGTCTGAGCCGTAGTTTCGCTCGAACGGAAAAGCCGTTAGCAAAGCGACCGCATCCTTATCCGATCTCTTTACCGCAGCTCTGAATTTGGAATAGTATGCCTGAAACTTTGCCGGAGTGCGGCTGAGCGGTTCCCAACGCTGCGAAAAGCAAACGCTTGAAGATATCAGAATAAAAACTAAGATTAGTGATCTCATATAAACAGCCTATTGCGGATAGCATTGTATATCGCCGTAGCGGGCCGATTCGTTTAGTCTGATCTCGGTAAACTTTGTGCGAAAAAGTATGTAGCGTTTAGTATCGCTCGAGCGAATTTCGCCGCGGTAGCCGTTCAATACTCCGCCGGAGAATGTCGCGGTATTGCCGCTGATCGAGACCTTGCCGCCGGAACCGCTTACCGGTGAATAGCTGCCGTCTCTGATCGTAAGCCCAAGTCCCGCAGGGTCATGTACCGTACTTCCGTTTCTCGACGCAAGTTTCAGGCACGAATATTTAGCATTAAGCGAAGATGATGCTGCCGGAGAAATATCCTTACGCGGTTCGGGCGTACGATCTTGCAAGGTGTTGGATGGATCAATTGCGAGCAGCGGCCTCAGGCTTTCGGGTTCGATCTTTAAGATCAGTTTGATGTAACCGGCGGCGAGGCTGCGTGCTTTTTCGATCTGTTGGCTGTCGCCTTTTTGTACGCCGTCAGCATAGACCGTAAGCGGAAAACCGCTGTACGCGATCAGCGTATTGTAGAGTTCCTGCTTTTCCTTGTTGGAAGCGGCAACAAATGCCTGAGATTCGCTGAATATACCGTCGAGCGTTTCAAATAAAGCCGTTTGCGTTACCTCACTCGGTTCGCTGCCGGTGTAAACGGTCATATTGCTAATGATGAAAAAGGCAAAAGCTCCGGCGACGTTGTTCTTTAAGCCTCGGGATGCGTAGCGTTCTTCAAACAATGCTTTGGTGCTTGCTGCGATCTGAAGCATCAGCTGCTTTTCGGCGGCCGTCGAGCCGTTGTCATTGGCAAACTGTTGGAAAGATGTGTCGCCGGCAACAGGCGAAAATTTAACGAGGCCTTTTTTCGGTGTCGCTGCCGCAGCTCCGACGCGGCCGGAGGACGAACCCGACGAATCGTATTTGCTGCACATCGAAGGTATCTTTTCGCCTTTTCGCCGCCACTCGTCGCACATATTCTTGTTCATCATATCGTTCATGATGCAATCGTTGATGATCCTGTTAAAGTCGGTCATCTGCTGATAGACGGTTCGCTGCGCAGTGATGCTGACTGTCGTGCAAAAAACAAGTACGGTTGTTAATAGGATCTTGTTGTACATATCGATGCTATTTCGGTTAGTTATCTCTAAATTACTACGCGAGGATCTCGTAGGAAAGGGTCATATTAATGTTCTCACGAGATCTGTTTTTGCGTTAATCGGGCGGCGAACCCGTGATCCTGTAAAATGAGATCTAGATATGATGTCATTCCCCAAACGCATAATTTGCCTTACCGAAGAGACGACCGAGATACTCTATCTGCTCGGCGAACAGGATCGTGTTGTGGGCATCTCGGGCTACACCGTGAGGCCGCCGGAGGCGAGACGCGATAAACCTAAGGTCTCAGCGTTTATCAACGCAAAGTTCGACAAGATAATGGATCTTGAGCCTGATCTCGTATTTGCATTTTCGGACCTGCAGGCGGACATTGCCGCTGAGCTGATACGACGCGGTGTCAATGTCTTTACCTTTAATCAGCGCAGCGTTGCCGAAATACTCGATATGATCCGCACTGTCGGACGCATTGTCGGCAGTCCGCGTGCCGATGCACTGGCTAATGAGCTGTCTGACGGACTGAACACGATACGAGACTCGGCTGCACAATTTGCATACAGGCCGCGTGTCTATTTTGAGGAATGGTACGATCCGCTGATCTCGGGCATTCGCTGGACCGATGAACTGATCGGGATCGCCGGCGGCGAGACCGTCTTTCCCGAGCTTTGTAAAAATCAGGCGGCCAAGGATCGTATCCTTGATCCGCAGCGTGTCATTGATGCCGATCCGCAGATCATCATCGGTTCGTGGTGCGGGCGACAGGTCAAAAAGGATGTTATTTGCAGACGCAGTGGTTGGGACAAGATCGACGCCGTAAAAAATGACCGCATTTACGAAGTGAAATCAACATACATTTTACAGCCCGGGCCGGCGAGCCTAACCGAAGGTGTCAGACAGATACACGCCATCATCGCTCATTGCACCGGCACAGAGATCACACCGCAGCTATTTCCCGCTGAAAAGGCCGATGCAGCTCTCAAATTTAACCGGAGCTGATAAGGAGGCAATTTTTAGCCCCGCTGGTTAGGACGGGGCTAATATAAGATCTGATTTCTTGTCATACACCGGATCTATAAATGCTTTAATTATCGACGAGTTTTTGATTTGCCTCGGTGTAGCGTGAGCCTTCGACGCGGATGTCGCTAAGAATACTGTCGATCTCTGAGAGTTCGGCAGCGGAGAATGTCAGGTCAGCGGCCGCGAGATTTTCTTCGAGGCGATGTAGTTTTGTTGTGCCGGGTATCGGGGCGATCCAGGGCTTTTGGGCAAGTACCCAGCCTAGTGCGATCTGAGCGGGAGTCGCACCTTTATCGTCGGCAAACTTTCCGATGACATCGATCAGAGACTGATTTGCCCTGCGGGCCTCGGCTGAAAAACGCGGCACCTTTGCACGAAAATCTGTTGGATCAAATGCTGTATTCTCATCTATCTTTCCGGTCAAAAAACCGCGTCCCAACGGACTGAAAGGCACAAAGCCGATGCCTAATTCCTCGAGGACGGGAAAAGTCTTTTCCTCGGGTTCGCGCCACCACATCGAGTACTCGCTCTGCAGAGCCGCGACGGGATGTACCGCGTGTGCACGGCGAATGGTATCTGCGCCGGCCTCGGAGAGGCCAAAGTATTTGACCTTGCCCGCACTGACCAGATCGCCGACCGTACCGGCAACATCCTCGATCGGCACCTGCGGATCGACGCGATGCTGATAGAGAAGGTCGATGTGGTCTGTGCCGAGACGCTTGAGCGAACTGTCAACAACATTACGGATATGCTCAGGGCGGCTATTGAGCGGCGGATCCTGATGTTGTATGCCGTCACTGTCGATGTTAAAACCGAATTTGGTCGCGATGACGACGCTGTCGCGGACAGAGGCGAGCGCGCTGCCGACGAGTTTTTCGTTTGTCCACGGGCCATAGACCTCGGCCGTGTCAAAGAATGTGACACCGAGGTCAACTGCCTTTCGGATGATCTCGGCCATTTCAGCGGTGTCCTTGGCGGCACCGTAGCCAAAGCTCATTCCCATACAACCAAGTCCGAGTGCTGAAACTTCTAAACCATTCGTTCCGAGTTCTCTCTTTTGCATATATGTTCCTCTTTATAAATGCACAAAAAAATTATGTATAGATGTATTTTACCGCGAATTTAATGCGAAGGGTACGGCCTTGGGCCAATAGCTGTCAGGCATAACTCAAGATGGCCGTCAAAGATCATGACCATCGTATTAAAAAGATGAGGTTTGCGCCTTATGGGACGTATTTTGAGCGGCTGATGATGATAATAGGTACATTAAGTCAGTTAATAACGCATTTTCCGTCATTTTAAATTTGGGTCGAGTGCATCCAAGCTGTACTCTAGTTATGTCGAGGTATTAATTTGAACAAATTTGATGTTTTTAAGGCGTGGGGCAAGATCCTCACCGGCGGTTATCCGTCGATGTCGATAGAGATCACACGCGAGTGCCCGCTTCGATGCCCGGGTTGTTACGCATACGAACCCGAACATCTCGAGGGTGACCTCGGGCTGAGGGATCTATCTGACTTTAAAGGCGACGATCTCGTCAACAACGTTATCTCGCTGGTCGAAAAATATAAACCGCTGCACCTGTCGATAGTCGGCGGCGAACCGTTGGTGCGCTTTCGCGAGCTTAATGTACTGCTGCCCAAACTTAGCGAGATGGGCATTGCCGTCCAGCTCGTGACAAGTGCGGTGCGCGAGATCCCAAAGGAATGGGCGTCGATCAAAGGGCTTTATCTTGTCGTCTCGATCGACGGCCTACAGCCCGAGCACGACGCACGCCGAAAGCCCGCGACCTATGAGCGGATACTCAGACATATCAAAGATCAAAAGATAACCGTTCACTGTACTGTTACATCGCAGACGGCAAGGCGTGAAGGCTATTACGAAGAGTTCTTTGAATTTTGGTCGGCGCAGCCCGAGGTCAAACAGATCTGGATGAGCCTGTTCACACCGCAGATCGGAGCCAATGATGTCGAGATATTAGATCCCGAGATGCGGGCTAAGGTTATCGCCGAATTTCGTGAGCTTCGCACTCGATACCCAAAGCTGGTGTTTCCCGATCTCCTTGTTAAGGGATACACCAAACCGCCTGCGTCACCGGACGAATGTATCTTTGCCAAGACAACCATTAATCTCACAGCGGATCTGAAAGGACGCATTACGCCGTGTCAATTCGGCGGTACACCCGATTGTTCGCAATGCGGCTGTATAGCATCGGCGGGGCTGTCGGCTGTCGGCAACTATAAGCTGTTTAACATCATTCCGCTTGGCCGTATCTATAATGTGTCGGACAGCATCGGTCAGCGATTTAGAGGTTAGGCCGCCAAACTTTGATTTTTTGATATGAAGATCATCGTCACCGGCGGTGCCGGATTTATCGGAAGTGCGGTTGTTTGGCGGCTCAATCAGATGGGCCGCGACGACATCCTGATCGTTGACCGCATGGACGAGACCGATAAATGGAAAAATCTGGCGCCGCTCAGATTTGCTGATTATATCGACGCCGACGATTTCATCGACGAACTCGGCCAGCACAACGCCGCCGAGGCGATCATTCACCTCGGCGCCTGCTCATCTACGACCGAACGCGATTCGGACCATATGATGCGCAACAACTATCAATATACAAAGGACGTGGCTGATTTTGCCGTGTCCAATGATATGCGATTCATCTACGCATCGTCGGCGGCGACGTACGGCGACGGTTCGAATGGTATGGCCGACGGTGACGACGATCTCGATAAACTGCGTCCGCTCAACGTTTACGGTTACTCAAAGCAGCTTTTTGACCAATATGCTCACCGCAACGGGCTATTTGAGCATATTGTCGGGATCAAGTATTTCAATGTATTTGGCCCGAATGAGGATCACAAGGGCGATATGCGTTCGCTGGTTAATAAGGCTTTTGACCAGATACGCCAGACGGGGAAATTACAGCTTTTTAGGAGCGCGCATCCGGACTATGCTGACGGCGAATTTGGCCGCGATTTTGTTTATGTAAAGGATGCCGTCGAGATGACGCTGCATTTTTTAAATAACACAACGAGCGGCCTGTTTAATGTCGGTTCGGGCCGTATGAACACTTGGAATGCACTCGCCGATGCCATCTTTGCCGCACTCGGACGCGAAAAGAATGTCGAGTTCATCGATATGCCCGTCCATCTTCGCGACCGTTATCAATATCATACCCAAGCCGATCTCACTCGCATACGCAACGCCGGCTACAACGCCGAAACGACCGGCCTCAACGCCGCCGTCGCAGACTATGTCCAAAATTACCTCATTCCGGATAAACATCTCGGTGACCAATAACTATAGGACCACCGCAAATATACCTATAAGCAACGGGCTAACACTGTCCGAAACTATTATTTTATTTCGTGCGGATCTCATTAATGAGTCGATCCGTTAGCTTGACATCGGTTGCCCAACTTTCTTATTCTTTATGTTCGCCTTGCTAACTGCATGGCGTGCCATATTCCGCAGTAGCTCAATGGCAGAGCATTCGGCTGTTAACCGAAGGGTTGTAGGTTCGAGTCCTACCTGCGGAGCCAATTAAATCAACAAGTTACGGGAGCTGAAAAGCTCCCGTTTTGCGTTTGCGGGTAGTGTGGGGTGATCGCGTCATTTTCTGCTGTTAAAATAGCCAATGAATTTCTTCATTGCGGGCAGTCGGGCTAAAATCGAGAAGCTGTATATCAGATGATCATTTGGGGCGGCACGTGTCAGGAGTTAATAGACGTGCGGGCAGCTTAAGTGCCACACTTTTAGGCAGCAGATATTGGCCATTTATCTAAAAGAATGAGAAAAAGTTCAGGAGTCCTCATCTATTCGCCATCGGATCTTGTTCGTTATCTGGAGTCGCCATTTTCGTCCTGGATGGATCGGTATCACGTTGAGAATCCGGGAGCATTATGGCCGGACGCACTTTCTGAGGATGCCGAGCTGATAATCGAGACCGGGCAAAATCATGAAAGGACAATATTAGATAGTTATCGCAAAGACGGCATCGATCTGTGCGAAATTCTTGGCCGGGGCAATGCGGTACAAGACACGCTCGACGCAATTAGACAGCGGCGACGGATCATTTATCAGGCAAAGTTAGAGTCGGACAATTTTTCAGGATACGCGGACTTTATCATCCTTGACGAAGCGACCGGCCTGTATCAGATCTGGGATACAAAACTTGCCCGTTCGCCAAAGCCGTATTATGCGATACAGCTCTGCTGTTATTCCGAATTGTTTACGGCAATGACCGGAGAGCCGATGCCGGCAAAATTTGGGCTGATCCTCGGGCCAAACGCTAATGAGGTCGCGGAACGCGCAGAGTTTAGAACGGAAGATTACATACATTATTACCGTCATTTAAAAAAATGCTTCCTCGAGATGCAGGATGCGTTCGATGACGATCCCGCACATCGGCCGATCCCGGATCCGCGTGCCGATCACGGCAGATGGCAATCACATGCCGAAAGGTATCTGGATGAGAGAGATCATCTCGTTCGTGTTGCGGGAATATCGACCGGACAGATCAAAAAGCTTAGCGATGCGGGCATCGAAACGCTGACAGCCCTCGCCGAAACCGGACTCCGCTCCATTCCAAAGATGCCCGCAGAGATACTAAAAAAGCTGATCCATCAGGCTCGCCTGCAAAAGGAGACACGAGAGCTTAGGGCGGTCGATAAGGATGCAATTGCAAAATTTGACATTCTGCGGTGGACAGACGAAATGGGACGTTCTATAGGCCTCGGTGCATTACCTGAAGCAAATGCGGGCGACGTCTATTTTGATATGGAGGGTTATCCGCTCGTGCCCGGCGGCTTAGAGTACCTGTTTGGCAACACGACGATCGACCCTCGCACCGGCGAATATGAATTTACTGATTTTTGGGCGCATGACCGTAAAGAGGAAAGGGCGGCATTTGAGAATTTTATAGATTGGGTTTACGCGCGTTGGCGGCAAAATCCGGGAATGCACATCTACCACTACGCGCCTTATGAGGTTACGGCGGTGCGGCGGCTGAGCACTTTTCACGATACGCGTCAGGACGAGGTTGACGAACTGCTGAGGCATGAGGTCTTTGTCGATCTTTACAAGATCGTGCGACAGGGGTTGATTATCGGCGAGTCGAGTTACTCCCTCAAAAAGGTCGAGAGGATCTATTGGCCAAAAAGCCGTGTCGGCGTGGTGACACTCTCGATCGGCTCAGTGGTCCATTATGCTCGCTGGATCGGAAGCGATGAATCAGGCGACTGGCGGCACAGCCCTATCCTGAGAGAGATACGCGACTATAATAAAGATGACTGTGACTCAACCGCCGAACTCGCAAAATGGCTGAGACGGCTCGCCGCAGAAAATAACATTCCGCCGTCAACCGATATTGCGGCCCTCAGATCGTCGGATCAAACTGACATCCAGGAGCATGACGAAAAGACCGCCGCCCGCATAGAGCTTGCAAACCGCCTTAGAGAAAAGAAGGATGAGGTCTCGATCGCGATGGCCGATCTGATCGACTTTCACCGAAGAGAGAGTAAGCCTATCTGGTGGAAGTTTTTCGAGCGATGCGCTTCGGATCCTGAGATCCTAAGAGACGATAACGGATGTATCGCTGATATCGAGGCTGTCGGTGAGGCCGTTCCGGAAAAGCAGTCATTTATACAGGAATACAGGTTTGACCCCAATCAAGAATGCAAATTGTCAGCGGGTGATAAAACGAAGGTTGTTTTTTCTCACGCAAATCAGACTAAGATGAGTCTCGTTTCGCTCGATCTTGCGGAGGGTTCGCTGCGTCTAAAGGCGGGGAAGAAAACTCTTGGGGCTTTTGGCGGAGAGTTTCCGCCGCGAGGTTCGCTCGTGCCTGACGAATATGTAAAGCCCGATCCGATCCCGGACGCATTAGAGAGCGTCGCCGCATCACAACTTAACGGCACGCTGGCTCCGGCGGCTGATGCACTGATGAAGCGCAAGGCTCCGTCGGGGCTTGCGAGACGGCCGGGCGAATCGATCACCGAGCTTGCCGTAAGGGTCGGATGCCAAATGGAAGGTGACTGCCTTGTTATTCAAGGGCCGCCCGGAACCGGAAAAACCTATACCGCATCGCACATGATCGCGGCTCTGCTCGCGGACGGGAAAAAGATCGGCATAACGTCAAATGGACATAAAGCGATAATGAATCTCGTTAAGGCTTGCGGCAGCGTGCTTCGCGATAGCGGACGTCCGCTGATCGGCGTCAAAGCCGGCGGCAGCAGTGACGAACAGATCTTTGATGACCATCCCGACTTTATTCATTGTGAGACGGGAAAGACAGCCTTTGAAGAATATACGGAAGGCATCATCGCGGGCACGGCGTGGGTATTTTCGCGAAATGAGTGGGATCACGATCTCGATTTTTTGTTCGTTGATGAGGCGGGCCAGGTCCCGCTTGCTAACGTGGCCGCAATGTCATGCTGCGCAAAAAATATCGTTCTTCTCGGTGATCAGATGCAGCTTGAACAACCGATACAGGGGTCGCATCCCGGCGATGCACGACTCTCGGCTCTGCAATATGCGCTGAAAGATATTGAGAACAGCGGTGAGGACAAATTTGAGTTTCACTCGGTCGTTGCTGATGACCACGGGATCTTTTTAGGAGAATCTCGAAGGATGCATCCGGAGGTGTGCAAGTTTATCTCGGAAAGTGTCTATGAAGGACAACTGCACTCATATCCTGATTGCGCCAAACAGGCGATCGATGCGGCAAGCAGCCTCGGTGTCGAACACGGTATCGTTTTTCACGGTGTCGAGCATGACGGAAATGTCCAGGACAGCGAGGAGGAGGTCTTTCAGATCGTCAAAATCTGCAATGATCTCATTGGCCGTATGTACACGGACAAGAGCGGCAACACGCGGCCGCTCGAGTTGTCGGACATCCTCTTTATCACGCCTTACAATGCACAGGTAAGATCTCTCGAAAGGCAGCTCCCCAAAGGTGCCCGTGTCGGCAGCGTGGACAGATTTCAGGGTCAAGAGGCACCTGTCTGCATACTCTCGCTATGCTCAAGCTATGGTGAGTACGGTTCGCGAGGTATCGGATTCATCCTTAACCAAAACCGCATCAACGTTGCGATCTCGAGAGCTCAATGCCTTGCTGTTGTCGTAGCCGATCCGAGAATAGCGACCACCCCGCCAAGCTCGATCGAGGTTATGAAACTCTTAAATCTTTTCTGCAAACTGTTGCCTTTCAGTAAGCGGGCCAAAGAGAGGAGCGGAATCTAATGGCGATAGTTATAAAGGCCGAATTTTTTGGGCTTAGGGTAGAGCAGAATATATACTGTATATTATGTAATTTTTATGCAAGGGTTGTATAAAGAATACGGATCTAACTTTTATAAAAAGACGGGCGGCCAAGTATAACGTCTCCCACACCGTTACACTCACCGCCCTCGGCTGTGTTTCCGACTGGCGCCGGAAACAACAACACCTTTATAACTACTACACGCAGTAGTATATCATAAATACATATTATGCAAAGTCGAGATGATAAGTTTGTAATTTGAAATACAAACTACCGCTTCTTAAATCTTATATTATCGAGATGGATGATTGAAGAGGATAAATGTATGCAGCTTGGACAGGAGGGCAACAAACCGAAAAATCCGCTTCCCGAACAAAAACAGCAGCGGCCCGGCGATGAGAGTGAAATGAACCCGCGGCCGCAGTTTTTGGCCCCGACATACAAGGGTTCCGCGAAGCTCGACGATAAGGTTGCCATTATAACCGGTGGCGACTCGGGTATCGGCCGCAGCGTATCTATCCTCTTTGCTCGCGAGGGAGCTGATATCGCCATTCTTTATCTGGATGCAGAACAAAAAGATGCAGAGGAAACAAAATATTTTGTCGAAAAAGAAGGTCGACAGTGTTTGCTTATACCTTGTGATGTTCGCAACTCTGATTGCTGCATCGGAGCTGTAACGAGAGTGGTCGATGAATTTGGCCATTTGGATATAGTTGTAAACAACGCGGCCTATCAGCATCATCAAAGTTCGATCGAGGACATCAGTGATGAGCAGTTAAAGAAAACATTTGAGACCAATATCTTTGGATATTTTTATATGGTGCGAGCTGCTCTTCCGCATTTGTCGGAGGGCAGTGTGATCATCAATACAGGTTCGATCACGGGACTCGAAGGGTCAGGACAATTGCTTGATTACTCGGCTACAAAAGGTGCGATCCATGCTTTTACCAAGTCTCTTGCCCAGTCGCTCAATCATAAAAAGATACGTGTGAATTGTGTTGCTCCGGGCCCGGTATGGACCCCGCTGAATGTTGCTGACAAGGATCCTGATGAAGTTTCAAAACACGGCGAAGATACGCCAATGCAGCGTCCGGCTCAACCGGATGAGATTGCACCGGCTTATGTTTTCTTTGCCTCAAATACAGATACGAGTTATATCACCGGTGAGGTGCTGACACTGCTTGGCGGCGAAACGACCGCCGGCTGATCTGATAGGAGAAATAATATGCCTAGATCTAAAGACGGAACGAGCAAATACACAGACAAACAAGAGCGTAAGGCCGAACACATCGAAAAAGGCTATGAGAAAAAAGGTGTCTCAAAAAAAGAGGCGGAGCGGCGTGCTTGGGCAACTGTAAATAAACAGGATGGCGGCGGTAAGAACCCGAGCGGATCGGGTCGCAAAAAGACATAGATATTTAGCCTGCAATTGCCATTGGCTTTGACGACGTCGTCGATACGGCGTCGTCCTTTTTTTAGATCGAGAGAGTCATCAGTCATCATTTTGGCATTTCGATATCGGACAACTCTTAGCGTGCAAGTGTATTCAGATATACAACAAAAGATCGAACATATATGTTCAAATGATCTGAGAAACTAAAATTGTAGGAGTGATTATATGAAGATCAGAATGTTGTTACTTACGGCGGCCCTCATCGCGGTGAGCGCTCAGATCGGAGCGGCGCAGCGTAACGGACTGACGTTCACAGGGTCGATACTGATGTACGGCAGCGGTTTTAACACACGTACGGTGACGCGAACATTTACGCTGCGGATAGATCGTTTGACCACAGACGCCGAGGCGTCAGATCTGTTGGGCGTTTTGCGCAGCGGCGGACAAGATGATCTGTTACGCGCGATCAGCAAAAATGATCTTGGGTCGCTGTCAGTCGGCGGCAGTGTCGCACGGCGCATAAATGCAGTTCGGGTAGATGATGTCGATGGCAAAAAGCGTGTCCGTGTCGTATTCGAACGCTGGATGAACTTCTCAGAGCTTCGCGGCGGCTATCGCTCGACGGACTATCCTTTCGGTTATATCGAGATAGTTATCGATCCGAGATCAGGCAAAGGCGACGGCACTTATATTGCCGCGGCAAAGATCAGATTTCGCGCGTCTAAGGAGCAGGTCGAGATCGAAGATTTTGGTACATTTCCGGGCCGTCTGATGAACGTCAAAATGACAGGCGGGCTGAAACTCTGATAGATCGCACGGAAACGATCAAAAAAAGGAGGAGGCTGAATTTTAGAATTCAGCCTCCTCTTTTTTATCAGTCCAGAGACTTAATTATCAGGGTTGTGCGGCGACAAGACGATTGAGTGTCCATGCGAGATCGAGGCGCGTCATCGGTTCACCGACCCGCAGCTGCTTTTGATAAAGGGTTATCAGACCATTGTTGAGAGCAACCGCACAGTAAGGACGCAGCGACGGCGGCACGGTATTATAGTCAACAATATTCTTGTCAAGCGTCGCGTCAGCAAGCTGTCCCTCTAGCTTACCGGCTTTTATCATCGCGACGATCGCAACGAGCCTCGACATCGTTTCGTAAGGCCTAAATTCTCCGCCCGATGCCGATATGTCGTAGAATAACGGCCCATCAGGATCACGCTGAGAGCTCTCGACAGCGATACGCGTCGCGGGGTCCTTAACGTCGGTATATATCGGGGCGGACGCGGCATATTGCGGGACAAGGCCCGCATTGACAAATGCCTCGGCAAACTCGGCACGGGTAACCGCAGAGTATGGCCGCCACAGCCTTCCCTGCGGCATCATCAGCCCTTTGAGCATCGCACTTTTAGCCTCGGCGACGACACGCGGGTCGAGGTCGTCGAGATCCTGAAAGGCCGGATAGATCGCTCGTGTCGCCTCGTAAGAACCAAAAACATTCTGATCCAGATTCAGCCCCAAAAGGCCCGTGACATCGATCCTTATCTGGCCGGGTTCAGGATCTTGAAGAACGACCTTTTCGTGTCGTGACGCAAGCAGCGGCAGGTTGAGATAGTTTGATTCGCCTAACAGCGTCGAGCCTTGATAGACCTTTAGGCCAAAATCGTTGAGGCTTGCACCCCAGGCGATATCGACGCTGCCCTGTAGTGTGTCCGGCAGCACATCGATGGTGCGCGAACCCGTTGTGCCCGCGTAGATCATCTGGGTAAAGTCCTGTGTAACATCGGTCCTCAATTTGACCGTGTTGCGTGTCGATGTCGATCGGAAATTGATAGACGGCCTATTTGGGAATTTGGCCGCGATCAATGCCGCCTGCATATTGAGCATACCGGCACCGACCTCGTGGTAATAATATTTGCGCATCGGCGTCGCCGTACGCATAAGTATGTCCTTGATCTGTGCGGGCGTAAGAGTAGGATTAGCCTGCAGCATCATTGCGATCGTCGCCGATACCTGCGGTGCCGAAAATGATGTTCCGCTGGCCGTTACATAAAACGGTATCTCGGTCAGCGTGAGCCGTGTGAGATCGGCGCCGAGTACGCCGCCGACACTCGTCAGTGATACGAGGCTGCGGATGCTGGCGATACTCGTGCCGGGTGCGACGAGCGACGGATGCTGCAGCGGATCGCCAAAATCTCCGCGTGATGAGAACGTAGCAAGTTTGCCATTCTGGTCAGTTGCTCCGACGCTGATAACCCACGGCGCCATTGCGTACGGGTTCATCGTCGAATTACCGGGGCCTGAGTTGCCGGCTGAAAATACGACATTTATACCGCGGTCGGTCAACATCTTGGTCGCGATATTTACCGGGTCGTTGATGTCAAAGACAGTGTCCGCAGAGAAACTGCAATTGACGACCTTAACGCCCTTGCTCGGGCCTTTGTCGAGGATGTAATCATAGCCTGATAGAATGTGCGACAGATCGATCACTCCGGCACTGAGTCCGAGTATCTTAGCTCCGGGGGCGATACCTGCGTATTTGCCGCCCGACATTGCTCCGCTGCCTGCGATCTCGCCTGCGACAAATGTGCCGTGGCCCTCGAGCAGATCCGAATTTAACTGTCCCTCGAGCGGCAGCGGATATTGAAAGCCCAGCAGCGGAATGCTCTGAAGATCGGTCAATATCACATTACCGGCCATCTTGCCGACAAGGTCGCCGTGCAGCGTGTTGACGCCCGTATCGAGTACAGCGACCGTCACGCCGCTACCGTTATAGACACTGCCGGTACTTGTCCGCAGGTCGGGATCGCTCGCGACACGCTGTATGCCTGTTGCATTAAAATACGGATCCGAATCGAATTTTAACGTTCGGTTGCCGTAGATCGAACGCACGTTGGGCAGTTTTGAAATGGCGACGATCTGAGACTTTGTACCGCTGACATATATAAAAGGCAGCACTCTAAACCTAGTTCCGCCGAAGATACCGATGCGGCGAAGAGCGTTAAGATCATTGGTCGTCGGCAGCGAATTAAAAACTACGACCGCGTTGAGCGTACTGTCATCGGTAAGCTGATTCAGCAGCAGTGCAAGCTCCGGATCGAGGCCCTGCAATCCGGTCGTAATGTCGGGCAGGCCGAGCGAGATCCCGGCAATATTCAGCGTGGTGATGCCGTCGGCTCCGGTGAGCGAGATGCCTTTGGCACCGGTGAATGCAATGCCGTCAGCACCTGTCAGCGAAATGCCGTTAGGTGCGATCATGCTGAATATCTGTCCGGTCGCATCAAACCCGAGTATCGAATCGGCACCGGTCAGTGAGATGCCGTCAGCTCCGGTCAGCGTAATGCCGTCGGCGCCGGTGAGCGAGATGCCCGCAGCGTGAGCGATGGTATAGATGTTAGGAGCGATATTTAAAATGCCGTCGGCACCGGTCAGCGATATGCCGTCAACACCGGTCAGCGAGATGCCGTCGGCGCCGGTCAATGAGATGCCGTTCGGATTGCGTATGAGCAGCGAGTCCGCTTTGTGCAGCACGCCGTCGGCACCGGTCAGCAAGATGCCGTCAGCACCGGTCAGCAAGATGCCGTCAGTTCCGGTCAGCGAGATGCCATCGGCTCCGGTGAG
>Ga0153956_1000127_pt1 | contig 96161 bp, 90 predicted proteins | sample TSFL040MetaG_FD_104704 | JGI IMG/M metagenome (GOLD analysis project Ga0153956, IMG submission 104704) | Attine ant fungus gardens microbial communities from Florida, USA - TSFL040 MetaG | ecosystem: Host-associated > Fungi > Mycelium > Unclassified | place: USA: Florida, Wekiwa Springs... | reverse complement strand
GTTCGGTCATGCGGGGTCGATTGGGTGGGGCGGTCGCGCGCCGGGTCGCTGCTGGATCGGCTGTTGCATCGCGGGTCGCGCGGTGTGTTGGGTATTCATCGGCACGGCATGTGGGGCGCGCGTCGCGTCATGCGCGCCGCCGCCTGGCGGCAGGCCGTGCCGTCTCCGTGCCGTCTCCGCGCCGTCTGTTGGCGTCTCCCGCAAAGCAGGCACACGCGATCGCGAGCGACGCTTTAAAATCGCCAGTTTAGATCATTCCGCGCCGGTTCGAAGCCCGCTCCGCGCCGCCGGAGCCAGCCACGCTGCCCCGAGCCATCATGTCCTCCCCGGTCCCCGCCAATCCGCTATCTACCGCCCCGATCGCCTGCGATATCTTCTGCGCGGTGATCGACAATTTCGGCGACATCGGCGTCTGCTGGCGCCTCGCGCGCCAGCTCGCGAACGAACACGGCTGGCAGGTGCGGGTATTCGTCGACGACCTGCACGCGTTCCGCAAGCTATGCCCGTCGCTCGCGCTCGAGCGGGCCCGGCAGACACTCGACGGCATCGTCATCGAACACTGGCACGAGCCCGCTCATGCCGGCGATACGCTCGAAGTCGCCGATGTCGTGATCGAGGCATTCGCGTGCGAGCTGCCGCCCGTATATATCGCCGCGATGGCCGCGCGCACGCGCGCGCCGCTCTGGTTCAACCTCGAATATCTGAGCGCCGAGGACTGGGTCGCGGAGTTCCACTTACGGCCATCGCCGCATCCGCGTTACCCGCTCACCAAGACGTTCTTTTTTCCAGGCCTCGGACCGGGCACCGGCGGCGTCCTGAAAGAGCGGTATCTGGACGCGGCGCGCGCCGCATTCGAAGATTCCGCACCGGCGCGCGCCGCATGGTGGCTGAAAACTACGGGTCGCACGCCGCCGGCCACCGATGCGACCGTGGTGTCGCTGTTCGCGTACGAAAACCCGGCCGTCGACAGCCTGCTCGAACAATGGCGCGACGGCGCAAGCCCGGTCGTGCTGCTCGTGCCGGAGGGGCGTATTTCCGGCGCGTTCGCGCGTTTTTTCGGGCTGCCGTCGTTTGCCGCGGGCGCGCATGCGGCGCGCGGCAATCTCAGCGCCCACGCGCTCGCTTTCACCGCGCAAGCCGGCTACGACGCGCTGCTATGGGCAAGCGACGTCAATTTCGTGCGTGGCGAAGATTCCTTCGTGCGCGCGCAATGGGCCGCGAAGCCGTTCGTCTGGCACATCTATCCGCAGGCGGACGACGCGCATCTGCCGAAACTCGACGCCGCGCTCGCGCACTACACGCGCACGCTGCCCGCCGATGCCCGCGATGCGCTCGCGCGTTTCTGGCACGCATGGAACCGAGCGGGCCAGCCAGACTGGGCGCAATTTCAGCGCCACTATCCGGCCCTGAAGCAACGCGCAGTCGACTGGACAGCCGAACTCGCGCAAGTCGGCGATCTCGCCGGAAACCTGACATCGTTCGCAAAAAGTCAGTTAAAATAAGCGGTTATCCAACGGCCGACGACGCAAGCGCGGCCCGATTCGAGCAACGCCGTGTGGTGAGCCCGGCTGACCACTCCCCTGCTGGAAATACACTTCGCGTGCCGCGACCCTTCGGTCGCGGCACGCGAATGTCAAAAAAGGGACGTATGTTGCAGTCTGTTTGCGAATCGGCGCCACTCGTGTACACGCCCGCACAGGGTAAGAATCAGGTAACGGGCAGGTTCAATGATCATGTATCACCGGGCTGCGTCAGGCAGGCCGCGCTGATCTTTCCCGCAAACCGGTTCCGTTTCATGCATCACTCGCTGCGCGAAACACCGAAGCCGCTTGCGCCGTATGCCGTTGAGCAACACTCAAGCAATTTATCTCGTACAGGACAGTTTTATGAAGACCGCACAGGAACTCCGCACCGGCAACGTCGTGATGATCGGCTCTGACGCCATGGTCGTGCAGAAGGCCGAATACAACAAGTCGGGCCGCAACTCCGCCGTCGTCAAGATGAAGTTCAAGAACCTGCTGACCGGCGCAGGCATGGAAACCGTGTACAAGGCAGACGACAAGTTCGACGTCGTCGTGCTCGAGCGCAAGGAAGTGACCTACTCGTACTTCGCCGACCCGATGTACGTGTTCATGGACGCCGACTACAACCAGTATGAAGTCGAAGCCGAAATGATGGGCGACGCGCTGCACTATCTCGAAGACGGCATGGCTTGCGAAGTCGTTTTCTACAACGAGAAGGCGATCTCGGTGGAACTGCCGACCACGCTGGTGCGCGAAATCATCTATACGGAACCGGCTGTCAAGGGCGACACGTCATCGGGCAAGGTCCTGAAGAACGCCAAGCTGAACACCGGCTTCGAACTGCAAGTGCCGCTCTTCTGCAACATCGGCGACAAGATCGAAATCGACACGCGTACGCACGAGTACCGCAGCCGCGCTTAAGCGCCTGCCGGCCTCATCCGCCGCTCTCCTCGCGCCGGCTTCCCGCCGGCCGGCACAAGAAGCGCCCACAATGGGCGCTTTTTCTTTTTGGTCCCGTTGTGTATGGTTCAGGAAATCTTTACCGGGACGCTTCTCGAAAAAATTACCATTGCGACATGTCCATTTCGCATCTCGCGTAACGCAAGCCCTTGATCTGGCTGACAAAACATTTCTGGCATGGTCCCTGCTCGCTATCAAGAGACGCAAAGATCTCGTATTTTTAACCGGGAGGCACCATGAACAACGACATCGCAGAAGGCAGGTTGAAACAGATCGTCGGCAAGGCAAGGGCCTCATGGGGCGAACTGACAGATAACGAATTGACGAAGGCCGAAGGCCGTGCCGACCAGCTCGCCGGTCTGATCCAGGAACGCTATGGCAAAACCCGTGAAGATGCCGAACTCGAAGTGCGCCGGTTTTTCGCTAGCAAGCGGGATTTCTGACAGGGCCCGTGAAGAAAACACGAGCTTGCCGCACACCACGCGAAGCGGCTCGGGCCGGCCGCAACGCTCCGCAGCCGGTGGACCAGCCGCGTCGCCTTGTCATCGAGCCCACTAGAGTCCGCGCTGCGCGCCATCCGCGTTGACGGTGCCCCGGACATTCCATCCATCTAAAAATTGCGCTCGCCATGCCACACGCACTGATTGTTGAAGACGATCCCAATAGCCTCTCCGGGCTGTCCGCGATTCTCGCGGCCGACGGCTTCTCCGTCGATACCGCGACCACCCTCGCGGAGGCCCGCGGAGCGCTGACGCGCTTCATTCCCGACGTCGTGCTGGTCGACCTGAATCTGCCTGACGGCAGCGGTCTCGATCTGCTGCAGCATCTTCCCGCGCATCCGCCCGGCGGTGCGTTGCCGGTCATCGTAATGACCGGCAACGCGACGGTCGAAAGCGCGATCGAAGGCCTGCGGCACGGCATCTGGGATTATCTGTTGAAGCCGGTCAACATCCCGCGCCTGCGCAGCCTGCTCGCGCGCATCCCGCGCCCGTACGAGCTGACCGAGGAAGTCCAGACGCTGCGCGCGTCGCTACGACAACTCGGCCGCTTTGGCTCGATGCTCGGCCGCAGCGCGGCGATCCAGCATGTGTATGACACGATCGAACATCTCGCGCCGACCGAGGCCGCGGTGCTGATTTCCGGTGAAGCCGGCACCGGCAAACAGATTGCCGCGCGCACGCTGCACGATATGAGCCGGCGCCGTAAAGGGCCGTTCGTCAGGTTCGACTGCCGCGGTGCGAATGCCGGTGCGCCCGATCGTTCGCTCGAGAGCCTGCTGTTCGGCCATGAGCGTGGTGCGTTCGGCGGCGCCGAGCAGCGCGAGGCAGGTCTTTTCGAACAGGCAAGCGGCGGCACGTTGTTCATCAACGAGATTACCGAATTGCCGCGCGCGCAGCAGGAAGCGCTGCTGCGCGCGCTCGATTCGCAAACGTTCATGCGAGTCGGCGGCACCAACCAGGTGGTGACGGATTTCCGGCTCGTCGCGTCGACGCGCAAGGCGCCGCGCGCCGCGGTCGCGGACGGCAGCCTGCATCAGGACCTCGCGTTACGCCTCGAAGCCGCCGCGGTGACGCTGCCGCCATTACGCGAACGCGGCGACGATCCGGTGCTGATCGCGCAGGCGGTCGTCGACGAAATGAATCAGGAGGCCGCCGCGCGCGGCACGACCGACGCCGCGAAGCAGGCCGGGCCGAGTTTCCTGAACGAATGCGCGGCCTACGAGTGGCCCGGCAACGTGCGGGAATTGCAGGAGCGCGTGCGACGCGCGTATCTGGCGTCGGGCGATGTTCTCGAATCGTTGCGCGCCGATGAGGCCGGCACCGCGAACGGCCGCGATCTGAACGGCAGCCGCGTGCAGGTAACGGTCGGCACGCCGCTCGCCGACGTCGAGGAAATGCTGATTCGCGCGACGCTCGACGCGGTCGGCGGCACGCGGCATCGCGCGGCATCGTTGCTGGGCATCAGCCCGAAGACGCTGTACAACAAGTTGCAGCGGATGCGGTTGAACTGAGCCTGACGGGCTTTGCGCCGGCCACCTGCCGAAGTTCGACGCTGAAAGTTCGACGCTAAAAAAATGGCGCCTTGAAGCAATTCAAGGCGCCATTTTTTGCGCGAGCGATTCAGGCCAGCCGTCTAGGCAAACGCGTCGCGCAACAGCCGCTGCGCCTGCCCATATCGCGGCTCGTCCATCAGTTTGTTCCACTTGAGCGCTTCGCCGCGCGGCCGCATGCGCTTCAGACGCCGGCGCGATTCCTTCGACGGCTCGAAGCGCAGGCGCTCGAGCACCTTCTCCGCTTCGTGCGGCTGATTGCAGATCAGCACCATGTCGCAGCCGGCCTCCAGCGCGGCGCTCGCGGCTTCGGTCAGCGTGCCGCCCTGGCGCGCGGCTTCCATCGACAGATCGTCGCTGAAAATCGCGCCTTCAAAACCGAGCTTGCCGCGCAGAATATCCTGCAGCCAGACGCGCGAGAACCCGGCCGGCTTCGCATCGATCTTCGGATAGACGACGTGCGCGGGCAGCACCGCGCCAAGCGACAGACCGAGCCAGTCATACGGCGCGACGTCCTCGCGCAGGATCTGGTCGAGCGAGCGTTCGTCGACCGGCATCGCAACGTGCGAGTCCGCCTGTGCGAAGCCATGCCCCGGAAAGTGCTTGCCGCAATTGCTCATGCCGGCGAGCGCGAGGCCGTGATTCAGGCTCTTCGCAAGCATCGCGACCACGCGCGGGTCGCGATGAAACGCGCGATCGCCGATCACCTGCGAATGCCCGTAATCGAGATCGAGCACCGGCGTAAAGCTCATATCGATGCCGCACGCGCGCAACTCCGCAGCGAGAACATAGCCGACCGCGGTCGCGACGCTGGTCGCCTGCAGCACGTCGCGATCCCACAACGCGCCGAGCTTGCCCATCGACGGCAGCACCGTGAAGCCGTCGGTGCGAAAGCGCTGCACGCGGCCGCCTTCGTGATCGACGGCAATCAGCAGATCCGCACGGATCGCGCGGATCGCATCGGTCAGCGCAAGCAGCTGCGCGCGGCTCTCGTAGTGGCGCGCGAACAGGATCACGCCGCCGGTCATCTGATGGGCAAGGCGCCGCCGGTCATCGCGATTCAGCGTTTTGCCGACCACGTCGAGCATCACCGGTCCGGGTGTGGTTTTCATCGAATTCCGCTGGAAAGGAGTGTGAGGCAAGGACAAACGCGGCAACGGCAGGCCGCGTTCAGGGTTTCATTCAGTGGCCGATTGCGCGGACGGCGGCTGCGGCACGGCTTCGGCTAACGATGCGCTTACCCCGCTTGCGTCGCCTGGCTGCCCGCTCGCCGCGGTCTCCGCGATCACGAACGACACCGCGTAATCGCGCTCGTCGCTGATCGTCACGCGTGCGGTGATGCCGCGCGCGGTAAGCCATTCCGCCAGCTCGCCGGACGCGACCACCATTGGTTCGCCGCTCGGCTTGTTGAGCGTTTGCAGCGCCCGCCAGGTCATCGGCCAGTGCATGCCGAGTCCGATCGCCTTCGAAAAGGCCTCTTTCGCCGAGAAACGCGTCGCCAGAAACGCGAGGCCGCGCGCGGCCGAGCGGGCGTGGCGCGCATGATAGACGCGCAGCTCGTCCGGCCCGAGCACTTTCTCCGCGAAACGGCCGTTGGTGCGCGTCATCACCGCGGCCACGCGGCTCACCTGAACGACATCGGTGCCGATACCGTAGATCGCCATGCGCGTGCGCCCTTGTGATTGATCAAGCGCGCGCGCCGAGACGCGCGGCGACCATGATCGCCTTCATCTCGCGCACCGCGTTGTCCCAGCCCACGAAGATCGCGTGCGCGACGATCGCGTGGCCGATATTCAGTTCGACGATTCCGTCGATCGCGGCGATCTGCTGCACGTTCGTGTAATGCAGACCGTGGCCGGCGTTCACCTTCAGACCGAGCGTCGCGCCGAATTCGACCGCGCGCACGATGCGCTCGAACTCGCGCTGCTGCCCGGCGGGATCGTGCGCCTCCGCGTAGCGGCCGGTGTGCAGCTCGATCACCGGCGCACCGGCTTCATGCGCGGCGCGAATCTGCGTTTCCTCGGGATCGATAAACAGCGACACGCGCGAGTTCGCGTCCGCGAGCTGCCGGCATGCCGCGCGCACCGCATCGAACTGGCCGGCGACATCGAGGCCGCCTTCGGTCGTCAGTTCCTGGCGCTTTTCCGGCACGAGGCAAACGTCGTGCGGCTGCACTTCGCACGCGATGTCGAGCATCTCCTGGGTGACCGCGCACTCGAGATTCATTCGCGTTTTCAGCAGCGGGCGCAGCTTGCGCACGTCGGCATCGACGATATGGCGGCGGTCTTCGCGCAGATGCAGCGTGATCGCGTCGGCGCCGGCCTCTTCGGCCATCAGCGCGGCGCGGCTCGGATCGGGATAGGAGGTGCCGCGCGCGTTGCGCAGCGTGGCGACGTGGTCGATGTTCACACCGAGGTCGATCACGGTCGGCGAAGTCAGAAAGAAGCTCATAGGTTCTGCAGGTCGATCAGGATCTGGCGGGTTGCGAGCGGCGTGCCGCCGAGATAGGTGTTGAGCAGAAAGCGCATCAGCGTTTTGCTTTGCGCGACGGTTTGCGCTCGATGGTAATCGTCCTTTTCCATATCGAGCAAGGTTTGTCCCGATATCACCGGCCATTGCGCGGGCCATTCGTCCGATGCTTCGCGCACGCCGCGCTCGGGGTCGAACACATAGCGGCCCTCGGCAAGTACCGCTTTGCGCGAGACGGTGCGATCGAGCGACATCGCGTAACCGGTCTCGCGCAGCAGCAAGCGCTCGAACGAGCGCAGCACCTGCACAGGCGGCTCGTCATGCGCGAGCCGGGTCAGCGTGACGACATAGTGATGGAACAGTTGCGGATGCGGATCTTCGCGCGCACAGAACTTGACCAGCAGCTCGTTGACGTAGAAGCCGCACAGCAGTGCGTCGCCGGTCAGCGGCAGCATGCCGCCGACCCATTCGGCGCCGGTCAGCGTGCGCACTTCGGATTTGCCCGACCACGCGAGCGACAGCGGCTGGAAGGTCTGCAACACGCCGCGCAGCGCGGAGTGCGGGCGCTTTGCCCCCTTCGCGACGAGCGCGAGACGGCCGTGATCGCGTGACAGCACGTCGATGATCAGACTGGTCTCGCGATAGGGGTAGCTATGCAGCACGAACGCGGGCTGCTCGGTGATCCGGTATTCGGAGGCAGAGGTGCGCGGCGCGCGGCGCGCCGGTGTTTTGCGGGGTGCGCCGCCGTTGGCGTCGGCCGGCGCGGCCGTGCCTGCCGATGCGCTTTTCGCGACAGACTTTCGCGCGCTACGCGCAGGCCGCGACGGCTCCTGCTCCGGTTCGTCCGGAGCAGCGTCGGAGTTCAGCGTCATCCACGCTTCATTCGTACCCATACGCACGAAGCCCGGCTTCGTTGTCGGCCCAGCCGCTCTTCACCTTGACGAAGGTTTCCAGGTACACCGGGCCGTCGAACAGCTTCGCCATGTCCAGACGCGCCTCGGTGCTGATCTGCTTCAGCTTTGCACCCTTCTGGCCGATGATCATGGCCTTGTGAGTATCGCGATCGACGAGGATCGTCGCAAAAATGCGGCGTAGACGCCCTTCGGTCTCGAATTTGTCGATCAGCACGGTACTCGTGTACGGCAGCTCGTCACCGGTCCAGCGGAACACTTTTTCGCGCAGGATTTCGGCGGCAAGGAACCGCTCGCTGCGATCGGTCAGATCGTCCTCGCCGTAGATCGGCTCGCCTTCCGGCAGGAACGGCTTGACGGTCGCCATCAGACGCTTGATGTCGTCGACATTCTTCGCCGACAGCGGCACGATCTCGTTGAACTCACGCAGCGTGCTCATCTGCTGCATGAACGGAAACAGCGAGTCTTTATCCGATACGCGATCGAGCTTGTTCGCGATCAGCAGCGTCGGCACCTTCGCGGGGATCAGGTCGAGCACCTTCTGATCGTCCGGGCCGAAACGGCCGGCTTCGATCACGAACAGGATTGCGTCGACCGAGGTCAGCGTCGAGGTGACCGCGCGATTAAGCGAGCGGTTCAGCGCGCCGCTATGTTTGGTCTGAAAGCCTGGCGTATCGACGAAAATGTACTGCGCGTCGTCGATCGTGTTGATGCCGGTGATGCGATGGCGCGTGGTCTGCGCCTTGCGCGACGTGATGCTGACTTTCTGGCCGACCAGCGCGTTCATCAGCGTGGATTTGCCGACGTTCGGGCGGCCGACGATCGCGACCATGCCGCAGCGAAAACCAGTGGGGGTGGGAGCGTTCATATTCGGACTACGGCAGGTTCGGTTCGGCGCGCGGGATGCGCGCGCCGGTGGCAATCAATGGCCCGCATCGGCGACGCGCGTTTGCACCGCGCCGGCGACGCCGGGTTCGTGTTCAGCGGGAGCCGACGCCGGCACAACCGACGCGGCTGCTGCCGGCGCGGCGGTGTTTGGCGCGGCTTCGCGGCTGCGCTGACGGTCTGCGCCGCGTGCCGGCGCCTGGGCTTTCAGGTCGGAGGTTTTGTCGGTGGCGGACTGGTCCGTGGGCTTGTCGGACGGTTGCTTGTCGGACGGCTTCTCGGCAGCTTTATCGGCAGCTTTGTCGGTGCCCCTTTCCGCCGGTTTCTCACCGGCTTTGTCGCCGCCATGGGGGGCTGCGCGATCGGTTCTTTCTGTCCTGTCGGCGCGCTCCGCCTTGTCCTGCGCGCTGTACTCGATGTGCGCGGCGCGGATTACCGCCAGCGGCGCGCCCGCGGCAACCGGCGCGGCGCGTTCGGTTGCGGATTTCTCGACAATGGGCTTTTCCGCAGCTGACTTGTCGGCGTGGGCTTCCGCCGTCGCGGCCGCGCGCACCGTACCGCGCTCGTTCTTCCGATCCGGTGTGCGCAAATCGAGCGCGGTCTGCACACCGGTCACGCCGGGGACGATCTCCAACTCGGCGTTTTTCGCCGCGCGGGCACCCTTCGAGCGTTTCGGCTTGGTGACGAGGGCTGGCGCTGCCGCCATGACTTCGTCGAGTGCCTTTTTCGCGGCCGCCTGCTCCGCCGCGCGCCGGCTCGCGCCGGACCCGGACACCTTTACATCGAGCTTCGGCACCGTGCATTCGACTTCGAACTGCTGGTTGTGCGCCGCACCATGGGTGGCAACCACCGTGTAAGTCGGCAACGCAATCTTGTGACCTTGCAGATACTCCTGCAGCAACGTCTTCGCGTCCTTGCCGAGCGTACGCGGATCGATGTGGTCGAGAATGGGCACGTAAAGCCGCTTGATGACCGTCTGCGCGGCCTCGAAGCCGCCATCGAGGAACACCGCGCCCAGCACGGCTTCGAGCGTATCCGCGAGGATCGACGGGCGACGGAAACCGCCGCTGCGAAGTTCGCCCTCGCCGAGCCGCAGCCCTTCGGAGATATTGAGTGCCTGAGCGATTTCGTAAAGCGACTGCTGTTTGACCAGATTGGCGCGCACGCGCGACAGGTCGCCTTCGTCGAGTTTGCCGAAACGTTGGAACAAAAGCGCAGCCACCGCGCAATTCAGAACGGAGTCGCCGAGAAATTCGAGCCGTTCGTTATGCGTGGAGCTATGACTGCGGTGCGTTAAAGCCTGGCGCAACAATTCCGCATTGCGAAATTCGTAGCGCAAACGGCCTTCCAACGGAGATAGGGGCATGGGGCAGAGTATAACGCGGGCGCCGGACCGGGCGGAAACGCGGGGCGCGTGCGAAAAAAGCGTGCTGAAGCGACGTTACCGCGAGTTCTTAAAGTAGCGTGCCAACACGCCGCGAGCGATCTGACCGGGTACCCGGTGATGCGCACGGCGTGTGTGAAGCAGTCACGAGACGATCAATGCACTCGACTTAATGGAATGAGCCGATGCGTCGCAAATCGCTGAAGTTCATCCAGATAAAAAATGCGCGGCCGACGATATTGCGATCCGGCGCAAAACCCCAGTAACGGCTGTCCGCGCTGTTATCGCGGTTATCGCCCATCATGAAGTAATTGCCCGGCGGCACCTTGCAGATCACGCCGCGCGCATTGTACGTGCAGTTGTCGCGATACGGATAATCTTCCGCGCCGACGATGAACGGCGGCACTGCGGGATTATTCAGAATCGCGTTTTTGCGGCCGTCGATATCTTCTTCAAACTGCTTCGCATAGCCGAGACGTTCCTCGTCGAGATAATCGGGCAGCGGTGTTTCGGGCACCGGTTTGCCGTTGATCGTGAGCTTCTTGTCCTGATACTCGATCACGTCGCCCGGCAGACCGATCACGCGTTTGATGTAGTCGACCGATTCGTCCTTCGGATAGCGGAACACCACCACGTCGCCGCGTTGAACCGGACGGCCCTCGGTGATCTTGGTGTTGGTGATCGGCAGACGCAGACCGTATTCGAATTTATTGACGAGGATGAAGTCGCCGACCACCAGCGTCGGCACCATCGAACCCGAAGGAATCTTGAACGGCTCGACCACGAAAGAACGCACCACGAACACCACCAGAATCACCGGGAAAAAGCTCGCCGTATATTCGAGCCACCAGGGCTGACGCAGCTTGTCGTCGCGCAGACGCGCCCGCGTTTGCGCTGCGTTCTCATCGGCGAAACGCTCGCCGATACGCGCCTGCTGACGGTCGAATTCGGCAACCGCGGCTTCCGCCGCGCGGCGGCGTTTCGGCAGGAAAACCAGTTTGTCCGCGACCCATGCAACGCCCGTCAAAACAACGAGCACAAAAAGAATCAGCGCAAAATTCATAGGGTTCCGTTATTCAGCTTATTTGTCTTCGACACGCAGAATCGCGAGGAAAGCCTCTTGCGGAATCTCGACCGAGCCCACCTGCTTCATTCGCTTCTTGCCTGCCTTCTGCTTTTCGAGCAGTTTCTTCTTTCGCGTAATGTCACCGCCGTAGCATTTTGCCAGCACGTTCTTACGCAACGCTTTAATGTTTTCGCGCGCAATAATGTTCGAGCCGATCGTGGCCTGCACCGCTACGTCGTACATCTGGCGCGGAATCAGTTCGCGCATTTTTGCCGCTACTTCACGGCCGCGGTACTGACTCTGCGAGCGGTGCACGATCACCGACAGTGCGTCGACCTTGTCGCCGTTGATCAGCATGTCGACCTTCACGACGTCGGAGGCGCGATATTCCTTGAACTCGTAATCCATCGACGCATAGCCGCGCGAGATCGACTTCAGGCGGTCGAAGAAGTCGAGCACGACCTCGCCCATCGGAATTTCGTACGTGAGCTGAACCTGGCGGCCGTGATACTGCATATTGATCTGGGTGCCACGCTTCTGCGTGCACAGCGTGATTACGGAGCCGACGTAGTCCTGCGGCATGTACAGGTTCACGGTAACGATCGGCTCGCGCACTTCTTCGATCTTCGACGGCTCCGGCATCTTGGCCGGGTTCTCGACCATCAATGTGGTGCCGTCGCGCTGCAGAACCTCATAGACCACCGTCGGCGCGGTAGTGATCAGGTCCATGTCGAATTCGCGTTCGAGACGTTCCTGCACGATTTCCATGTGCAGCAGACCGAGAAAGCCGCACCGGAAACCGAAGCCGAGCGCTTGCGATACTTCCGGTTCGTACTGCAGCGACGCGTCGTTCAGCTTGAGCTTTTCGAGCGAGTCGCGCAACGCGTCGTACTGATTCGCCTCGACCGGATAAAGACCCGCAAACACCTGCGGCTTCACTTCCTTGAAGCCCGGCAGCGGCTCGGCGGCGGGCTGGCTCACCAGAGTGACCGTATCGCCGACCTTTGCCGCCGCGAGTTCCTTGATGCCGGCAATGATGAAACCCACCTGCCCCGCCGACAGCGCTTCGAGATTCTTCGATTTCGGCGTGAACACGCCGATGTGCTCGACCGGATATTGCGCGCCGGTGGCCATCAAGCGGATCTTGTCCTTCGGACGCAGCGTGCCGTTGACGATACGCACGAGCATCACGACGCCGACGTAATTGTCGAACCAGGAGTCGATGATCAGCGCTTGCAGCGGTGCTTCCGGATCCCCTTTCGGCGCCGGCACTTTCGCGATCAGCGCTTCCAGTACGTCTTCGACGCCGAGGCCGGTCTTCGCGCTGCAATGGGTGGCGTCGGTCGCGTCGATGCCGATCACGTCCTCGATTTCGGCGATCGCGTTTTCAGGGTTCGCCGCCGGCAGATCGATCTTGTTGAGCACCGGAACCACTTCGACGCCGAGTTCGATCGCCGTGTAGCAGTTCGCAACGGTTTGCGCTTCCACGCCCTGGCTCGCGTCGACGACGAGCAGCGCGCCTTCGCACGCCGACAGCGAACGGCTGACTTCGTAGGAGAAGTCGACGTGCCCCGGCGTGTCGATCATGTTCAGGTTGTAGACCTGCCCGTCGCGGGCGCGATACGTCAATGCGGCTGTTTGTGCCTTGATGGTGATGCCGCGCTCGCGCTCGAGATCCATCGAGTCGAGCACCTGAGCTTCCATCTCGCGGTCGGACAGGCCGCCGCAAATCTGGATGATGCGATCGGCGAGCGTCGACTTGCCATGGTCGATGTGCGCAATGATCGAGAAGTTACGAATATGATCCATTCAGTGCCGATCAAGCGAAAAGGCGCGCCCGGACAATAGCGGAGCACGCCTTGTAAGTAGGTGAAAAACCTATCTATTTTAGCCGAAAAGGCTATCGGCCGGCGCATCTTGCAAAGCCGGAACGCAAACAGAGCGAGGAAGATGCGGGAAATTCGATGAGGACGGCATCAGGATGCCGCGGCCGTTTGCGATGCGTACGCTGCCAGCATGGCACGCGCTCGCGTTTCGTCGAGATGGTAATGGCACAACTCGACGCCGTCGCAGACGAGAACCGGCACCAGTTCGTTATAACGTGCTTCCAACGATGGATCGCTATCGACGTCGATCACGGTCAGTTGCGCGCCGAACTCGGCCAGCAATGGTTCGAGCGCGGCGCGCATGTCTTCGCACAGATGGCACCACGCGCGCCCGTAGAGCGTGAGCGATGCCGGCTTCGTCATTTCTGCGCGCGCGGACGGATCGGCACGAACTGCGTGTTGTCGCCGCGGCGAACCAGCAGCGCGACCATCTTCTGTGGATCGAGGTGCGAGGTCACATCGTCGAACTGCTTCGCGCTCGTGATGTCGGTGTCGCCGATCCGCAGAATGATGTCACCCTTCTGCAGTCCGACGCGCACGGCCGGGCCGTCGACCGCATCGATCTGCACGCCGTTGTGAATCTTCAGGTCCTTCTGCTGGTCGGCCGGAATATCGCTGACAGCGATGCCGAGCGCATTCGTCGCGCGCTGCTTCGGCGGCTGCGGCTTCTTCTGATCGGCCTTCGCGACCTTGTCCGGCTGCATTTCGGCAATCGTGACCGACAACTCGTGCGTCTGCCCCTTGCGCCAGACCGTCAGCGTCGTCTTCGTCCCCGGCTTCGTGTCGCCGACCATGCGCGGCAGATCCGTTGCGGTGTCGACCGGGTGGCCGTCGAACTTCAGGATGATGTCCCCAGGCTGCACACCGGCTTTGTCCGCCGGGCCGCCCGGCTCGACACTGCTGACGAGCGCGCCCTGCGCCTTCGGCAAGCCAAGTGAATCGGCGACGTCCTTGGTCACTTCGCCGATCGCAACCGCGATGCGGCCGCGGACCACCTTGCCCGACGTCTTCAGTTGATCGGCCACGCGCATCGCTTCGTCGATCGGAATCGCAAACGAAATCCCCATGAAGCCGCCGGTGCGGCTATAGATCTGCGAGTTGATGCCGATTACCTCGCCCTGCATGTTGATCAGCGGACCGCCCGAATTGCCAGGATTGACGGCCACGTCGGTCTGGATGAACGGCAGATAGTCGCCGGTATCGCGCCCCTTCGCGCTGACGATGCCGGCCGTTACCGTGTTCTCGAGACCGAACGGCGAGCCGATCGCGACGACCCACTCGCCCACGCGCACCTTGTTCGAATCGCCGATCGTGATGGTCGGCAGGTTAGACGCGTTGATCTTGACCACCGCGACGTCGGTACGGTCGTCGACGCCGATCAGCTTCGCCTTGAATTCGCGCTTGTCGGTCAGCGTGACGTAAATGGTGTCCGCGTCATCGACGACGTGAGCATTGGTCATCACGTAGCCATCCGCGGACAGGATGAAGCCGGAGCCGACCCCGCTGTTCTGCTCGAGATCGTTGTTGTCCGGTGTGTCCTGGCTGCCGCCACCGCCACCACCACCGCTACCGCCGTTGTCGCCGCCGCGCGGCACCCCCGGAGATTGCGGCGACTGCGGCATCGGAATACCGAAGAAGCGGCGGAAAAATTCCGACATGTCGCCGTCGTCCATGCCCGGTGGCAAGCCGCCTCGGGCGCCGCTGTTCGACACGCGTGTTGTCGTGCGAATGTTGACGACTGCCGGGCCGACCTTGTCGACGAGGTCAGTGAAGTCGGGCAGATTGGCAGCGGGCGCCGCCGAAGCCATATGCGGCACAAGCGGCAAACACGCCGCTACCACTACGGCCGCGAGGAATTTGCGCACCGAAAAAATCGTCATATCGTAGCAAGCCGAGGGATTTCAGGATTCGGAAGGGTTACTTCGGAGCTTTGTATTCTATGGCAGACGCAAATTGCTGCAATGTGGTTTGGGGCACTTCCCCAAGCAGGGTAATCCAGAAGTTGCCCTGGCGCTTGACCAGGACATGCGTCGCACCGCTATTGCCCGTGCCTTCCTTGCGCGAATTGTTTTCGACCGGCTCGACGAACACCGAAATGGCTGCGAGGCCGTCGGAAAACACCGCCTGATCGACCGGAATGGGCGGCTGCCCCGCTTCGCGCGACGCCATCGGGCGGCGCAGCTGGCGGATCATCCGGAATCCCGGCACAGACGGCGTGATCTGCCAGCCCTGCGCGGCCATGTCCACCGGCTCGACCGGCGGACGCACCACCGTCCATCCGGCCAGATTACGAATGCCGTTGACAATGCCGGCCTTGTCGACCGGCACGCCGATGCGGACTTGCGAAAAAGACAGCTGTTCGAGCACCTGGCCGCTCGAGTCGAGCGTTTGCGCGCGCAGCAGCAGACCGGTCTTCTTGTCCGCCCACAGCTTGTAAGCGAAGCGGTAGGAATCTTTCGGATCGAGCTCCATCACGACGCTGTCGACACCCGCGACCCGGTCGTCGCCGAGCATCTTCGGTTCATAGACGGACAGCACCTGCTCGCCGCTGACAGCCAGCAACGCCGGGAAAGAGTCTTTGTTCTGGCGCTTTTCGACGACCACGAGACGCCGCTCCGGCACGAACGTGAACATGTCGTCGTTATGCCGCAGCATCTTGCGCGGCTTGCCATCGAGGCTTTCGAGCTGCTCGAACTGGCCGTCCGCATGGGTGGAGTAATGGGCGATGCGCGACGTCTGAACGAAATCGCCGCGCTGATAGACAAACGCGCCCTCGTAGTTCTCTTGCTGGGCGGCCTGATGAATGCGATCGAGCAGTTCCGCCGCGGTGCGATGCGCGGCGGCTGAATCCTCGGTTTGTGCAAAGACCCGCGGTGTAGCGGACAACAACACGGCTGCGCAGAACAGGAATGCCGGCAACCGCCCCCAGATAGTCGTTTTATTCAACCGCGAAGTCTGCATCAAACTATTGGCCCTGCGTGGAGACTGAAGCAGCGCGAATCACCGGCATCGAGCCCGCCATGACCGGTTGTTGCGCGAACTGCTGATGAGCTTCGAGATATTGATCGAGGCTGGCGTCGCGAATGATGTTGGAGTCTTGCGACGACTGCCCCGCCACCGACGCCATCGCGACGCGCTGCACCGCGTCGCCGCGCGACGCGAGTTGCGCGCTCGAACCGCCCGGCACGCCCTGCAATTGCGGTACGACGATCCACGTCAGCGTGGCGGCCGCGGCGGCGACCGCGAAGGCCGGCACGACGCGGCGGCGCAGCCCGAGCAGACTGCGTGTCACAGCCGAAGCCGCGGCGGCCGGCGCCAGCACATGCGGCTCGCTTTCGAGACGCGCGGCGAAACCGCTTAGAAATGCGCTGCTCCTGGCCGGGTTGATCGCCAGTTCGTCGGAACGCAGCGCGTCGCCGATCAGATGGTAGCTCGACCAGGCGGCATGATCCTCGCCGTCGAGCCCGGAAAGAAACTTGTCCAGATTCAAATGCTCTTCATCGAACAGTTCACCGTCGACGAAAGCGGACAGACGCTCGCCATGCGAACCCGCTTGCGATTGCATCGAGACCGACCCCATGATGCTCCCCATCTTTACAAATACCCCGTAGTGACACCGCTAATCCAGATATTGCATCCCTGCCCCGCTCGGCCGGCTGGACGCTCGAAGCTTACCAGCGCTTGCCTTCAGGTGTGTCAAGCAGTGGACGCAATTTTGCCGCAATGGCTTCGCGAGCGCGGAAAATTCGTGATCTGACCGTGCCGATCGGGCAACCCATCATCTCGGCGATTTCCTCGTAGCTCAAACCCTCAATTTCTCGAAGAGTAATGGCGGTGCGCAATTCTTCCGGTAAAACCGCCATCGCAGCATTGACCGTCTCGGCGATCTGTTTGCTCATCAACATCGACTCGGGCGTGTTGATATCCCTTAGTTGGTCGGCGTCCGAGAAAGTTTCAGCTTCTTCAGCATCCGCTTCGGTCGACGTCGGCGCCCGACGGCCCTGGGTGGCAAGGTAGTTCTTCGCGGTATTGACCGCAATACGGTACAACCACGTATAGAACGCCGATTCCCCGCGGAATTGCGGCAACGCGCGATACGCCTTGATAAAGGCGTCCTGCGCGACGTCTTCGACTTCGGCGGGGTCGCGCACGAGGCGCGAGATCAGCCGGAGAATCTTGCGGTGGTATTTGGAGACCAGAAGCTCGAACGCGGCCTTGTCGCCCTTCTGGACGCGCTCGACCAGCACCTGATCAATTTCTTTTTCGCTCACCTGATAAGTCCGTTAACTATAGGGCGCATGGCGGGGGACCATTGTAGCGTCCCCCTCATAAGGGGACGTTACTACGGTAACAGCGGTTACAGTCGTTACAGTCAGGCGCCGGCGGCACGCCGGCCGAGCACGGAGAGCTCGCGAAAGGCCGCGGCCGGCAATGCATCGGCCGGCAGCAGCAAGGTGTGCGCGCGAGCGCGAAAGCCAGCCATTTGAGCACGCGTTCGGCGACTTTCAGGCTGAAGGGCGAGCACCAGCAGAAAGCCAGCCCACTGCGCGCAGCCGGTGATACGCCCTTGCGTCAGCAGCACCCCTTCGCCGTTCCAGACCGAAAGTCCGTCCCGGCCGAGATGCAGCGCGACCGGCCGCGCCGCGTCATATCGCGCCGCGCAAAGCGCGAGCAGTGCCGCTACGGCGAGCGTCAATGGAGCAGCACGCCATGTGCCCAGGTGCGCCGCCAGGCAGCCATGAACGGCTAACGTCGCAATCAGAACGAAAGCGCCCAAAGCGACGCGCAGCGCGGCCGAGCGACGCAGCGTAACCCGCTGCGTCGCCTGGCCCCACGTTGCCACTTCGGAGGGAAGCGCCGGCGAAACCGGCATCGTCGACTGGCTCGTCACCCGTTATCAGGCAATCAGGCGCGCTTGAACACCAGCGTGCCGTTCGTGCCGCCGAACCCGAACGAGTTCTTTAGCGCGATGTCGATCTTCATTTCCCGCGCAGTGTTCGCGCAGTAGTCGAGATCGCAGGCCGGGTCCTGGTTGAAGATGTTGATGGTCGGAGGCGAGACCTGGTGATGCACGGCGAGCACCGTGAACACCGACTCCAGACCGCCGGCGCCGCCCAGCAGGTGGCCCGTCATCGACTTGGTCGAATTCACGACCATGTTTTTCGCCTGCTCGCCGAACGCGCGCTTGATGCCGGTCGTTTCCGCGAGGTCGCCGAGCGGCGTGGACGTGCCGTGCGCGTTCAGGTAAGTGACCTGGTCGGCGTTGACGCCGGCGTTTTTCAGCGCGGCCAGCATGCAACGGCGTGCACCGTCACCGTCCTCGAGAGGAGCGGTCATGTGATACGCGTCGCCGCTCATCCCGTAGCCGGCGACTTCCGCATAGATCTTCGCGCCGCGCGCCTTCGCGTGCTCGTACTCTTCGAGCACCATCACGCCGGCGCCCTCGCCCAGCACGAAGCCGTCGCGATCCTTGTCCCACGGACGGCTCGCGGTCGCCGGATCGTCGTTGCGCTGCGACAACGCACGCGCCGCCGCGAAGCCGCCGATACCGAGCGGCGACACGGTCGATTCCGCACCGCCTGCGATCATCACGTCGGCGTCGCCGTATTCGATCAGCCGCGAAGCCTCGCCGATGCAATGCAGACCGGTCGTACAGGCGGTGACGATCGACAGATTCGGCCCCTTGATGCCGAACTTGATCGACAGATGGCCGGAAATCATGTTGATGATCGATGCCGGCACGAAGAACGGCGAAATACGGCGCGGGCCACGATTGAGCAGCTCGGTCTGCGTGATCTCGATCATCGGCAGACCGCCGATGCCCGAACCGACCACTACGCCGATACGCTCCGAATTCTCGTCGGTGACTTCGAGACCGCTGTCCTGCATCGCCTGGATGCCCGCAGCCACGCCGTAGTGGATGAACGTATCCATGTGGCGCGCTTCCTTACCGGGGATGTAGTCCTCGATATTGAAGCCCTTCACCTCGCCGGCGAAACGAGTCGAAAAGTTCGACGCATCGAACTTCGTGATATTGGCAATACCAGACTTGCCGGCGACCAGATTGGCCCAGCCATCGGCAACATTATTGCCAACAGGCGAAATCAGCCCCAGGCCTGTAACAACAACACGACGGCGGCTCACGGTAACCCCTTTTTCATAGATGACAAAAGCAAAAGCCACAGCGGCCACAGGAATTTGCCCTGTGTGCCCTGTGGCTGTTTAAGTCGGCAATCGCGCGGAAAAATGCGCTGTCAGCATCGCAGGCTCCAGCACGGCAAGCGGCGCGGTGTAACGCACCAGCCCCGCTGGCGCCAACACACGGCGCGGCAGGGCATCATACGCCGCCAATGCACAAACGCAGGCGCGAATGACCTTAGGCCTTGACGTTCGTGCGAGCGTAGTCGATCGCTTGCTGAACGGTGGTGATCTTCTCGGCTTCTTCATCCGGAATTTCCATGCCGAATTCGTCTTCGAGGGCCATCACGAGCTCGACGGTGTCGAGCGAGTCGGCGCCGAGATCGTTCACGAACGACGCTTCGTTCTTGATTTCCGCTTCCGCAACGCCCAGTTGTTCCGCGACGATCTTCTTGACGCGCTGTTCGATATTGTCCATTACCCCTCCAAGGGAAAAGAAGTTCAAAAATACAGGTGCGCGCATTTTATCAGGTTTGACCCGGCAAAAAAGCCGCGCATCGGGTTCCTGTCAAGGCATGCGCCTCGTGCTTCTACAAACGCATCGAGGCGCGGATAGTAACCGGAATCGGTTATTGCATATACATGCCGCCGTTCACGTGCAGCGTCGTCCCGGTGATGTAGCCCGCCTGCGGCGACGCCAGGAATGCGACCGCATGCGCGATGTCTTCCGGGCTGCCGAGGCGGCCGAGCGGAATCTGCGTTTTAAGAACGGCGTGCTGTTCTTCGGGCAGCGCCTTCGTCATATCGGTATCGATAAAACCCGGCGCGACGCAGTTGACCGTGATACCGCGGCTGCCGATTTCGCGCGCGAGCGCGCGGGTCATGCCGGCGACACCGGCCTTCGCGGCTGCGTAGTTGATCTGCCCCGGGTTGCCGGCCGAGCCGACCACCGACGTGATGTTGATGATGCGGCCGCCCCGGGCCTTCATCATCGGGCGCAGCACCGCGCGCGACAGGCGAAACACCGACTTCAGATTGGTGTCGATCACCGCGTCCCAGTCGTCGTCTTTCATACGCATCGCCAGCTGGTCCTGGGTGATGCCGGCGTTGTTCACCAGCACGTTGAGCGCGCCGAATTCCTTGACCGCGCCGTCGATCAACGCTTCCGCGGCGGCCGCGTCGTTGACGTCGAGCACCGCGCCGCGGCCGTTCACGCCGGCAGCGTTGAACGCTTCGGTGATTGCGGCCGCGCCGCTTTCGCTGGTCGCCGTGCCGATGACCGTCGCGCCCTGGCGCGCGAGTTCCATCGCGATCGCACGGCCGATGCCGCGCGACGCGCCCGTCACGATTGCGATCTGCTTGTCGAGAGTCTTTTCCATCTGTCAGTCCGGATGCCCGCCAGGCGGGCTGATTGATTCGGGTTGATTCCTGTTGATTCTGGTGCCGAAACGTGCCGCTCGTGCCAGGCACAGCCTGGCGGCGCCTGGTGAACGACGAGCTCAGCCTGCCGTCACGAGCTTCAGCGTTTCCTCGAGCGACGCCGGATCGAACACCGAAGCGCCGGTGAGATTGCCGTCGATACGCTTGGTCAGGCCCGCAAGGACCTTGCCTGGACCGCATTCGATCACGTGCGTGACATCTTGCGCGGCCATCGCCTGCACGCACTCGACCCAACGCACCGGACCGGCCGCCTGGCGTACCAGCGCGTCCTTGATCGCGGCGGGTTCGTTGACCACCGCGACGTCGACGTTGTTGATCACGGGAATCGACGGCACCTGCACATCGACGCTCGCGAGGTATTCGCGCAACTGGTCCGACGCGGGCTTGAGCAGCGACGAGTGAAACGGCGCCGACACCGGCAGCGGCAGCGCGCGCTTCGCGCCTTTTGCCTTCGCGACTTCGCAAGCCTTCTCGACCGCGGCCTTGTGGCCCGCGATCACGACTTGCGCCGGCGCGTTGAAATTGACCGCCTCGACGACGCCCACGGCCGACGCTTCCGCGCAGACCGCGCGCACCGCATCGTCGTCGAGACCGAGAATCGCGGCCATGCCGCCAACGCCGACCGGCACCGCAGTCTGCATCGCCTGCGCGCGAAAGCGCACGAGCGGCACCGCGTCGCGAAACGCGAGCGCGCCGGCCGCGACGAGCGCGGTGTATTCGCCGAGACTATGGCCCGCGACGAGCGCGGGCGCGGGCGCCGGCCCGCCTGCCTGCCGCCACGCGCGGTACGTCGCATAGGCCGCGGTCAGCATGACCGGCTGGGTGTTGGTGGTGAGATTGAGATCGTCGGCGGGCCCCTCGGCGATCAGTTTGCCGAGGTCCTGACTGAGTGCGTCGGAGGCTTCCTGAATCGTCTCGCGCACGAGCGCGTGATCGGCGAATGCGTTGAGCATGCCGACCGCCTGCGAGCCCTGCCCAGGAAAAACGAACGCAAATTTCATATCGTCCCCAAAATCGGTTTAATCAGATGTGACCGCCGTATGCGACGGCCACGTGCGCCAAGCCTTGCGCCAGCCGCGGCGGCGCCGCGCTCAGTAACGAATGACCGACGCGCCCCACGTGAAGCCGCCGCCGACGCCTTCGATCAGCACGTTCTGACCACGTTTGATGCGGCCGTCGCGTACCGCGACGTCGAGCGCGAGCGGAATAGACGCCGCCGACGTATTGCCGTGCTCGCCCACGGTGACCACCATGCGCTCCTGCGGCAAACCAAGCTTGCGGCAGGTGCTTTGCATGATGCGGATATTGGCCTGGTGTGGAATCAGCCAGTCGATCTGCTCGGGCTTCAGATCGGCTTTCTCGAGCGCTTCGATTGCGACTTTCTCGAGCACGTTGACCGCGAGTTTGAACACCGCCTGGCCGTCCATGTGCAGGAATGCACTGCCGGCAACTATGCCGCCATTGACGTTGCCCGGCGTGCAGAGAATATTCGAATAGCTGCCATCCGCGTGCAACGCGCTGGACAGCACACCCGGTTCGTCCGACGCCTGCAGGATCACCGCGCCCGCGCCATCGCCGAACAGCACGCAGGTGGTGCGGTCGTTGAAATCGAGAATGCGCGAGAACGTTTCCGCGCCGATCACGAGCGCCGTGCGATGCTGACCGCTGCGAATCAGGCTGTCCACCGTCGCCACTGCATACGCGAAGCCGGAGCACACAGCCTGCACGTCGAATGCGGCACCGTGATTCCTGATACCAAGCTTGTTCTGCAGCAGGCAGGCAGTGCTCGGAAAAACGAAGTCGGGCGTGGAAGTGGCGACGACGATCAGGTCGATGGACTGCGGATCGATGTCCGCCGCCTCGATCGCACGCTGCGACGCGATCAGCGTGAGGTCGCTGGTCGTGACGTCCGGATCGGCGAAGTGGCGCGCATGAATGCCTGTGCGCGCGACGATCCATTCGTCGCTCGTCTCGACGCCCTGCTTCGCGAGACGCTCGGCCAGATCCTGATTGGTGACGCGCTGCGGAGGCAGATAGCTGCCGGTACCCAGCACACGGGAATAGATAGTGGATTGAGCCATTATGCCTTCGAGGATTGCGCAGCGTAGGGCTCGGCCGGCTGGCCTGCGATCGGGCTTGCGTGACCCGCACCGCTTGCGTCGCGCGCCGCCTGTTCGAGAGAACCCGCGTTCTCTTCCATTGCTCGCGCAAGGCGCTCCAGCACGCCGTTTTTGACGGCATCATACCCGCGTTTGATGGCCCACTCAAACGCGTAGGCATCGGCGGAACCGTGGCTTTTGATCACCAGGCCGCGCAAACCCAACAGCGCGGCACCGTTGTATTGCCGATGATCGACACGTTTCTTGAAACGCATCAATACCGGCAGCGCGAGCACTGCCATCACCTTCGTGAGCAAGGAGCGGCCAAACTCTTCCTTGATGATGTTGGAGAGCATCTGCGCGAGACCTTCCGACGTCTTCAATGCGACGTTGCCGACGAAGCCGTCGCAGACGATCACGTCGACAGTGCCCTTGTAGATGTCGTCGCCTTCTACGTTACCGTGAAAGTTCAGTGTACTCGCACGCAGCAGTTCGCCGGCGCGTTTGATGATGTCGTTACCCTTGATGACTTCTTCGCCGATGTTGAGCAGCCCGATAGTGGGCCGCTCCTTGCCCTCGAGCGCGGACACGAGCGCGTGTCCCATCTCGGCGAACTGCAGCAGATGCTGCGGCTCGCAGTCGACGTTGGCGCCCAGGTCGAGCATCATCGTGTAGCCATGGGGATTGGGGAGAGCAAACGCGATGGCCGGGCGTTCGATGCCCGACAGCGTTTTGAGCACATAGCGGGAAACCGCCATCAACGCGCCGGTGTTGCCGGCGGAAATGCAGGCTTGCGCCTCGCCTTCCTTGACGCGGTTCAGCGCCACGCGCATCGATGAATCTTTTTTCTTGCGCAGCGCGACCTCGACCGGGTCGTCCATCGCGACGACCTCGGAAGCGGGCACGACGGTCAGCGCCGGCAGATCCTGAGCCTTCAGCTTCTTCAGCTGCGCACGAATCGCAGTTTCAATGCCGACGAGCAGCAGATGCGCGTCGGGATGCGAACGAACGAAGTTGACGGCAGCGGGAACGGTCACGGACGGGCCGTGGTCGCCTCCCATGCAATCTATCGTGAGCTTTACTGTCATGGAGTGCGACGAATTTCAGACACAAAAAAGCGGCAGTTGAATGCCGCCTTTTTGCCGAACCTGGAAAATGTCAAGCGAGCCGATCGCCACGCGAAACGCCACAGGGCGCATCGCAGTCAACGATTAGTCGTTTTTCGTCTTGACGACTTTCTTGCCGCGATAGTAGCCGTTCGGGCTAACGTGGTGACGCAGATGCACCTCACCGGTGCTCGGCTCGACGGCGAGCGGCGCAGCCGTCAGGAAATCGTGCGAACGGTGCATGCCGCGCTTCGACGGCGACTTCTTGTTTTGTTGAACTGCCATGACTAACTCCTAAAAATTTTCCGAATTCTAACACAGCCCGATACGGTCTCCGCCACTGGCCGAATGGCCAGTACGCCCGCATCGCGCTACCCTGCAACTGTTTAATGCTTCTTGCCACCCGATTCGTCGCGCTTGAGACTTTCGAGCGCCGCGAACGGATTGCGCCGCTCGGATTCACCGCCCTCATCAGCTTCATGTTGCGCGGCTTCCTCGCCCTCGCCTTCACTGCCATCCGCGCCCGAAACAAGGCTCTCGTGCACTTCGGGACAGACTTCGTGCTTGGGCACGAGCGGCAGGGAAAGCAGCAATTCTTCTTCGATCAAGTCGATGAGATCGAACTGGCGCGAGCCCACGATCACCTCGACTTCATCCTCGTCGAGCGGAAACTCTTCGGCTTCCGCCTCCGTATTGACGATCCGATAAGTTGCATCGACGTTGAAAGCCTGCGAATACGGCGTCAAGCACCGCTGGCATTCGAGCCACGCGGCACCGTGAATCGCCAGCCTCAGATAAGGCTGGGGACCTTCGGTGCCGTCGTCCTGCAATTCCGGCTGCGATGCCCCTTCGGCTTGCCACGTGAACGCGGTATCGCGATCTGGCGCTTCCGCCGGGACTTCGTTTAACATGCGCGGCAGTTGCGAGACGCGCACCACACCCGCCGCCTGACGCCCGCTCCGCGCAAATTCGAACAGATCGACTTCATGCGGGTCGGACAGACCTGCAGGTTTGCCAGGATGTTGAGTCATGTGCACTCCTGCGTCGGCAAGCATGTTGCCAGGGTGATCCGCGACGGCGGCGCGGAGATAAACCGGTTTGCGAGACAGCTGGCGGGATTTGCGGCCACTGCTTTGCGGCCACCGCGTTCTCGCAACCTTGTTCGGCCTTTGGGCCCGCCACAAACCGCTGAACGCGCCCAAATCCTGAAGCGCAAGCATACCGTGAAAAGCCCAAAATCATATCCGTTTTGTCTTTTCGAGTCAAACACTTAAGCCCGTACGCGCACCACCCCGTACGACCCGCCTCCCCAGCTTCCGCTTAACCATGCCTGATTCCCTCAAACGCCCGCCACGCCTGATTCTGGCGTCGAGTTCGCGGTATCGCCGCGAACTGCTCGAACGGCTGCGCGTACCGTTCGACGTCGTCGTCCCCGCGGTCGACGAAACACCGCTTTTCGGCGAAACGCCCGAGGCGACCGCACTGCGCCTATCCGAAGCCAAGGCCCGCGCGGTGGCCAAAGGGCTGGAGGCGGGCAACCCGGCGCTCGTGATCGGCTCCGATCAGGTCGCTACCTACGACGGTTTGCAGATCGGCAAGCCCGGCACGCACGACAAAGCGCTTGCCCAACTTCAGGCGATGCGCGGCCGCGAAGTGCTGTTCCATAGTGCACTGTGCCTGTTCGATAGCGCGACGGGCCTCGCACAAACCGTGGACGTGATCACCCGCGTGCGCTTTCGCCATCTGCCGGACGATGCGCTCGACGCCTATTTGCGCGCCGAAACGCCGTACGACGTAGCCGGCAGCGCCAAATCCGAAGGACTCGGCATCGCGTTGCTGGAGGCGATCCATTCCGACGACCCGACTGCGCTCGTCGGCCTGCCGCTGATCGAGCTGTCGCGCATGTTGCTCGCGGCCGGCTATCCGCTTCTGGGGACGCGATGACCGGCACTTTATATCTGATTCCGAATACCCTCGGCGACGGCGACGCGAGCGCGCTCGAACTCGTGCTGCCCGCGTCGGTGCGGGCCCGCGCGGCAGCGCTGCACTATTACATCGGCGAAAACGCGAAAACGACCCGCGCATTCCTGAAAAAAGTCGGTACCGAGCGGCCGATCCAGCAAATCGAGATTCGCGAACTGAACGTCAACACGCCCGCCGGCGAAATCGACCGGCTGCTCGCGCCGCTACTTGCGGGCACCGACGCAGGGCTCGTCTCCGAAGCCGGCTGTCCGGCCGTCGCGGACCCTGGCGCATTGCTGGTCCGGCGCGCGCATGAGCGCGGCGTGAAGGTCGTGCCATTGGTAGGACCGAGCTCGATTCTGCTCGCGCTGATGGCATCCGGCCTGAATGGGCAAAGCTTTGCATTCCATGGCTATCTTCCTGTCGACGCCGCCGAGCGCGCCAAATGCCTGCGCGACCTCGAACAACAGTCGCGCAAGGGTAAGCAGACGCAGATTTTCATCGAGACGCCTTATCGCAATCGGGCACTGCTCGATACGCTGCTCGCGAGTTGCGCGCCGTCGACGCTCGTGTGCGTGGCCGTCGACCTGACATTGCCTACGGAAACGATCGCGAGCCGCACCGTGGCCGACTGGAAGAAAAAGCCGGAAATCGATCTGCACAAACGGCCGGCTATCTTTCTGATTCTGGCCGCGTGAGCGCAAGATCCGGCCACGGCACTCGAAGGCCGGCTACACGACAGGAAAGCTGCGAGCGCAAATGAAAAGCCCGCGCAGTCGCCATTGACGATTGCGCGGGCCGATTAACAGCGGCCAGGTCAATGCAGGTTCAGCTTTGCGCCCAGCGCCATCGCACGCATCGCACCCGCGCCCACGGCCGCGCCGAACTTGCGCGCAACGCGATCCGTAATGCTCTCTTTTACCGTGTAATCGACGATATCCGGCGCCTTGAAGATTTCCCGCGCAACGTAATCCTGGTCACCGAAACCGTCGGCCAAACCAAGTTCAACGCTCTTCTGGCCGGTCCAGAACAAGCCCGAGAACATATCGGGTGTCTCATGCAGACGCTTGCCCCGCCCCTCGCGCACCGCATCGATGAACTGCGCGTGGATCTGATCGAGCATTTGCTGCGCATGTTCGTCCATCTTCGGCGTTTCGGGCGAGAACGGATCAAAAAATCCCTTGTTCTCACCCGATGTGTGCAGTCGGCGCTGAATCCCCAGCTTGTCCATCAAGCCGGTGAATCCGAAGCCGTCCATCAATACCCCGATCGAACCGACGATGCTCGCCTTGTCGACGTAGATCTTGTCGGCCGCCGCCGCCGCATAGTAGCCGCCCGACGCGCACATGTCACCGACCACCGTATAGAGTGGAATCGACGGATACTTACCGCGTAACCGGCGAATCTCGCTGTTGATGATGCCGGCCTGCACCGGACTGCCGCCGGGGCTGTTGCAATACAGGATGACGCCGGCAGTGCCCGAATCCTCGAACGCGCTATCGAGCGCGGTGTTGATATCTTCGGCGTTCGCATTCGTATCGGAGGCGATTTCGCCGTCAATCGATACCATCGCGGTATGTCGGCCGGTGGTCGAGACCCGTTCGCCCGAGACGTTCAGCGCGCCCCACACGACCAGCGCGAGCACTGCGAGAAAGACGAAACGGAAGAAAATCCGCCAACGCCGCGCGGCGCGCTGCTCATGGATCGCCGCCAGCGCAATGCGCTCGAGCGCGGCCCGTTCCCAGCCCGGCTCGTCAGCAGGCGCGCGGAAACGGCCGCCCGGGGCGGGGTCCTTCTCGGGGGTCAGATGGTCGGACATGCGGGCAATGGAAAGATTGGAAAGGGGAAATCACGGCCTGGCCGGCAACAGTTCACCGTCAGGTAGCCAGAATACCGCGCGGCCTTCGGGTGTCTCGCGCTCTTCGACCTGCACGGGACGCAATCTGCCGCCGCGGCACGGTCCACCGACGCATTTGCCCGTATCTGGCGCGTAAATCGCGCCATGTGTCGCGCACATCAAGTATAAGCCTGACGATTCGAAGAACTGCCCCTCCGACCAGTCGAGTTCCATCGGCACGTGTGCGCAACGATTCAGGTAGCCGTAGGCGCGACCGTCATAACGGATAAAGAACACGACGACGTCTTGCCCGCCGATTCGCGCATCACGTCGGATGCCCGTGCCGCCGTCGGCCAGTTCGCCGGCCGCGCAAATGCGCACGGCCGGCGCGGCGGCCGCGAATGCGCTGTCTCCAGCGCCGGCGCTCATGCGTTCTCCCGCAGCCAGCCGGACAGATCACCCACGCTCGAGGCCACGAATTTCGGCTCCATCGCAGTCAGCGAACTGGCCGGATGCGCGCCATAAGTCACGCCGATCCCCGCCACGCCGGCGTTGATCGCCATCTGCAGATCGTGCGTCGTGTCGCCGATCATCACCGTGCGCGCCGTATCCTGCCCCAATTCACGGGTCAATTCGTGCAGCATCGCGGGGTGCGGCTTCGAGAACGTTTCGTCGGCGCAGCGAGTGCCGTCGAAAAGGCTCGTCAGGCGCGCCTGGTCGAGCGCGCGATTCAATCCGACACGGCTTTTGCCAGTCGCGACAGCCAGCAAATAGCCGAGCTCGCGCAATTCCTGCAGCATCTCCCGCACACCGGCGAAAAGCTCGGTGGTCTGATCCTTCACCAGATAATGGAAGCGATAGCGCTCCGAAAGACGCGGATAGTCGACCGGATCGAGCGTCGGCGCGGCCAGTTGCAGTGCATCGCGCAAGCCGAGACCGATCACGTAGCTCGCGGCTTCGTCGGCGGGAACCGGCAAGCCGAGATCGCGGCACGCCGCCTGGATGCTGCGGGTGATGTGCACGGTCGAGTCCATCAGCGTGCCGTCCCAGTCAAACACAATCAGATCAAATTGCTCTCTAGCCATGCAATGTCGTCTCCGGGTTGGAGCCCGTCCGTAGTTCGTTGAGTTGTTCGATAAAGCCGCGACAGTCGGCGGGCAGCGGCGCTTCCAGCTGCAACGGCCCGCCGGTGGCCGGATGCGTCAGTTTCAGCCGGTAAGCGTGCAGAAACATCCGCTTGATGCCCGGCTTCGCGTTCGCGCGCGCAAGCGTCTTGTTCAGTGCGAAATCGCCGTATTTGGCGTCACCGACGATCGGCAGTTCCAGATGCTGCAGGTGAACGCGGATCTGGTGCGTACGCCCGGTCTTCAGTTCAGCCTCGAGTAACGCGTAGCCCGGCCAGCGATCGACCAGGTTGAAGACCGTGTGCGACGCGAGCCCGTCCGGCTGCACCCGCACCCGGCGCTCGCCGTCCGCCGTCAGGTATTTGTGCAGCGGCTCCTTCACCGCGCGGCGGCGCCCCCAGTCGCTGGCCCATTCGCCGTGCACGCACGCGTAGTAGCGCTTGTCCATCCGGTTATCGCGGATCTGCTCGTGCAGATCGACGAGCGCCGCGCGCTTTTTCGCGAGCATCAACACCCCGGAAGTTTCCCGGTCGAGCCGATGGACCAGTTCGAGGAATTTCGCTTGCGGGCGCGCACCGCGCATCTGCTCGATCACGCCGAACGCGACGCCGCTGCCGCCATGGACCGCGACGCCGGCCGGCTTGTCGATCACGAGCAGATGTTCGTCTTCGAAAAGAATCGGAAAGCCGCCGGCGGGAACCGGCGCGGGCGCCACGGCTTCAGTGGGCTGCGCGACGCGGATCGGCGGCACGCGCACCAGATCGCCGGATTCGAGGCGGTACTGCGCATCGATCCGGCCCTTGTTGACCCGCACTTCACCGCTGCGCAGGATGCGGTAGATATGGCTTTTCGGCACACCCTTGCACACGCGCAGCAGGAAATTGTCGATGCGCTGTCCAGCCGAGCTGTCGTCGATTTCGATCAGCGAGACCTGGTCGCTCGCGACCACGCTCGCAACCGGTCTCTGGGATGTTTTGCCTAACTCTTTCATTCTGAATATAATTTGCCCAGCAGTCTGCGGCAGCCGGTGCAGTGTCCGCACAGCGTCCGGAATGCGGATGGATTGCAAGAGGCGCAAGCGATTAAACCGTTATTTTACTTGCGCCAGGGTCTGGTTGCTCACCCTTAAAATGAGATGCAACAAGTTGCACGCACGAAGTCAGTGCCCGGCAGGGACGGCGCCCACAGGCGCGTTCGGTCAGGGTCGGCTTCGACGGTAACGGAATTTGGTTAAAAAGAATTTAGCTTTCAGCTTTGCGGTCCGGGTGGTATGACGCCCTGCCGGACGAAGCTGCAAGTTGCGAAAATACGGCGTGCGCCCGAGGCGTCTTGTAGAAAGTGCAAGACATGGCGACGTCAAAAAATGAAACGAGACACCCCTCAGCAGGAAAAGACGCGCCGCCTGCGCGAACTTCCCGTTGCGGCATGACCCGGCTTTCGCCGTTCGCTCGTGCGCCCAGTTGGCGCGCCGGCATGACAGGACGATCGCTTGTGGAGGTCTGCCGGCAAACCGGGGCGTGTCAGGTCATGATTTGAAGCCGTGTTCGCATGTGCCCTGCGGCACCGTGCCCGTTTTTCGTGGGCCCGGGCCCCTTCAGGCAATTCTCCCGCCATCTTTCCCGCTCCAGCGTGCTTGTGAAATCACAATAAGACGCGGCACGCCGCTGCCCTTCCTGGTTCTCGCGACTGACAACCGCGCAGCCCGGGCCGGCGAGGCCGCTCTGGAGCCGTTCAATGAAACGAATGTTGTTCAACGCGACGCAGCAGGAAGAACTGCGCGTCGCCATCGTCGATGGGCAAAAACTCATCGATATCGACATCGAAACCGCCGGGCGCGAACAGCGCAAAGGCAATATTTACAAAGGCATCATCACCCGCATCGAGCCATCGCTCGAAGCCTGCTTCGTCAACTACGGCGAAGACCGTCACGGCTTCCTGCCGTTCAAGGAAGTCGCCCGCCAATACTTCCGCGACGGCGTCGACATGCGTTCGGCACGCATCCAGGACGCACTCAAGGAAGGTCAGGAACTCATCGTCCAGGTCGAAAAAGAAGAGCGTGGCAACAAGGGCGCGGCCCTCACCACGTTCATCTCGCTCGCCGGCCGCTATCTGGTGCTGATGCCGAACAATCCGCGCGGCGGCGGCGTGTCGCGCCGGATCGAAGGCGACGACCGTCAGGAGCTGCGCGAAACCATGGCGCAGTTGCAACTGCCGGAAGGCATGAGCATCATCGCGCGCACGGCCGGCATCGGCCGCAGCGCCGAAGAGCTGCAGTGGGACCTGAACTACCTGATGCAGCTGTGGCGCGCGATCGAAGCCGCGTCGCAAAGCGGCACCAACGGTCAGCCGATGCTGATCTATCTCGAATCGAGCCTCGTGATCCGCGCCATCCGCGATTACTTCCAGCCCGATATCGGCGAAATTCTGATCGACACCACCGAAATTCATGACCAGGCACGCGCCTTCATGGATATCGTGATGCCGGACAATGTCAGCAAGGTGAAGCGGTATCACGACGACGTGCCGCTGTTCTCGCGCTTCCAGATCGAGCACCAGATCGAAACCGCGTACTCGCGCACGGTGCCGCTGCCGTCGGGCGGGGCGATCGTGATCGATCACACCGAGGCGCTCGTCGCGATCGACGTGAACTCGGCGCGCGCGACCAAGGGCGCGGACATCGAGGAAACGGCCGCGCGCACGAACCTCGAAGCCGCCGACGAAGTCGCCCGCCAGCTGCGTCTGCGTGACCTGGGCGGTCTGATCGTGATCGACTTCATCGACATGGAATCGGCCAAGAGCCAGCGCGAAGTCGAGCAGCGCCTGAAAGACGCGCTCAAGCACGACCGCGCGCGCGTCCAGATGGGCAAGATCTCGCGCTTCGGTCTGATGGAGCTGTCGCGCCAGCGTCTGCGCCCGGCGCTGTCGGAAGGCAGCCACGTGACCTGCCCGCGCTGCAACGGCACGGGTCATATCCGCGATACCGAATCGTCCGCGCTGCAAGTGCTGCGGATCATTCAGGAAGAAGCGATGAAGGAAAACACCGCGGCGATCCATTGCCAGGTGCCGGTCGAAGTGACCGCCTTCCTGTTGAACGAGAAGCGCGCCGAAATCAACAAGATCGAGTCGCGTTTCAAGGTCAATGTCGTACTGATCCCGAACAAGCACCTCGACACGCCGCACTACAAGCTCGAGCGTCTGCGTCACGACGATGCGCGCCTCGACGACCCGCGCGCGTCGTGGAAGATGGCCGAGGAAGCCGCCCGTGAGCTCGAATCGGAAACCGGCTACAGCAAGCGCACCGAGGAAGTGAAGCCGAAGCAGGAAGCGGCGGTCAAGGGCATCACGCCCGAGAAGCCGGCGCCGAGCGCGCCGGTTCGCCCGGCGGCCACCCCGGCTCCGGTCGCGCTCACGCCTGCAAGCGGCGGCTTCATCGGCTGGCTGAAGAATCTGTTCGGCATGCAGCCGGCTGCTCCGGCACCGGCAGCCCCCGCCGCGACCGAGAAGCCAGCGCGTCCGCCGCGCGGTGAACGCACGGAGCGTGGCGAGCGCACCGGCGAGCGTGGCGGCGATCGCAACCGCAACCGCCGTGGCGGCGCGGGTGGCCGCGACGCGGCAGTGCGCGGCGAAGGCGCGACGGGCGGTCGTCAGGCACAAGGCCTGCAGCCGTCGCAGCGCCGCGAGGAACGCGAAGGCCGTGAGGTACGAGAAGGCCGCGAGCCGCGTGGTAATCGTGAGCCGCGCGAAGCACGTGAAGGCCGTGAGCCGCGTGAAGGCCGTGAGGCCCGCGAGCCGCGTGAAGCACGCGATACGCGCGAAGGCCGCGAGCGCGACAACCGTGTCGCCGAGCGCACGGAAGCCGTCGAAGGCGCGCCGCGCAGCGAGCGTCAGGAACGCGGCGAGCGCCGTGAGCGTGGCGAGCGCGGTGAGCGTCGCAAGCCGCAGGCGGAAGCCGCTGCTGCACTGACACAGACCGATACGCAGGCCGACGACGAACTGGCCCGCGATCAGGCTGCGGTTGGCGAAAACGGCGTACCGGGTGATCAGGAAGCGGGCACGCGTGACGGCGAAGAGCGCCGCCGCCGCCGCCGTGGCCGTCGCGGCGGCCGTCGCGAGCGTGAAGAAGATGTCAACGGCAACCTGGCGGCGGATGTCGCGGAAGCCGAAGGCGATAGCGCAGCCGCGAACGATGACGCCCCGCTACGCGCCGCCCAGCCGGTCGAACGCCAGGCTGAGTCCAGCGAAGCGAAAGACGTGACGCCGGTCGAAGTGGTGGTCGCCGCCGTCGCGACGGAAACCGTCGTCGTGACCGAGCTGCACGCAGCGGCCGAAACGCCGGCTCTGGCGGCGGAAAACGCCGCGAAGACCGAAAAGGTCGTGCCCGTCGAACAGGCGCCGGTAGCCCCCGCCGCTATCGAGCCGGCTGCCGTTGAACCGGCTGCGGCCGAACCCGTCGCTGTCGAACCGACCGCTGTCGAACCGACCGCTGTCGAGCCGGCTGCTATAGAGCCGGCTGCGCAGGCACCGGCCGAAGCGCCCGTCGCGATCCAGCCCGCGCCGGCTGCTGTCAGCGAGACGGTTTTGCCGGCCGAATCGGCCACGCGCGCCGAAGCGCCTGCGGTTGCACCGGCCGTCGAAGCCCAGCCGGCAGCCCAGGCCGACGTGCAAGCCACTACGGCTGCGCTCGACACCCCGGCTCCGGCCACGGTCGCCGAGGCACCGGCAGCCGAGCCCGCTGCGCAAGCCGAGATCGCCGAGCCGCAACCGGTCATCACGGCCGCACCGGTGGCGGTCGAACCCGCTTCCGTGGCAGTTTCGACTCCGGTCGAGGCAGCCCCGCAGGCAGCACGGCAAGCGCCCGCGCGCGGCGCGGCATCGGCCGACACACTGAAGCCGATCCTCGAACAGGCCGGCCTGATCTGGGTGAATACCGACGCAGACAAGCTGCGCGCCGCGCAGGAAGCGGCCGCGCAGACGGTCAAGCCGCCGCGTGTCGCCCGTGAACGCAAGCCGCTGCCGCCGGTCGACAACGCGCCGATGCAGCAGATCGAAACGATCAAGCATCAGCAGTAAGCCGCGTCGTTGCGAGTAAAAAGCCCGCCCTTCCGGCGGGCTTTTTCATTTCCACGCTGTCGGGCCGACCGAGGCGGGCCTACCGACGCGGCACGGCAGAGCAGCGCCGGCCTGCCGCCTTCCGTATACCCCGACAGCGCCCGCAACGCATCTGCCGCCGCGGGCATTTCCGATAAAATGAATGTTCCGCTGTCCGTTTACGCATCCGACGAAGCATTTCATGTCACGACGCATCATCCCTGTTGCCGACCTCAGTGCGGCGCCGGTTATCGCCGGTCCGACGCAGACGCCTAGCGGCGCGCTGCACGACGCGCTCGCGCGTCCGCTGCGCGATCTGCGCATCTCGGTGACGGACCGCTGCAATTTCCGCTGTGTCTACTGCATGCCGCGCGCGGTGTTCGACAAGGACTATGCGTTTCTGCCGCACAGCGCGCTGCTGAGCTTCGAGGAGATCGAACGGCTCGCGCAGCTGTGCGTCGCGCATGGCGTCGAGAAAATCCGCCTGACCGGCGGCGAGCCGCTGCTGCGCAAGAACCTCGAATTCCTGATCGAACGTCTGTCGCGGCTAACCACGCCGGCGGGACGCCCGCTCGATCTCACGCTGACGACCAACGGCTCGCTGCTCGCGCGCAAGGCGCAAAGCCTGAAGGACGCCGGGCTCACCCGCGTGACCGTGAGCCTCGATGCGCTCGACGACGCGCTTTTTCGCCGCATGAACGACGCCGACTTCGCAGTCGCGGACGTACTCGACGGCATCGCCGCCGCGCACGCGGTCGGCCTTGCGCCGGTCAAGGTGAACATGGTCGTCAAACGCGGCACCAACGACGGCGAAATCGTGCCGATGGCGCGTCATTTCAAAGGCTCGGGCGCGGTGCTGCGTTTCATCGAGTACATGGATGTCGGCACCTCGAACGGCTGGAACATGACCGAGGTGCTGCCGTCCGCCGAGGTCGTCACCCGCATCGCCGAGCACTTCCCGCTGGCCCCGCTCGAAGCGCACAGCGCCGCCGAGACCGCGCAGCGCTGGGGCTATGTCGACGGGGGCGGCGAGATCGGCGTGATTTCGAGCGTCACGCGCGCGTTCTGCGGCAATTGCACGCGCGCACGTCTGTCAACGGAGGGCAACCTGTACCTGTGCCTGTTCGCGTCGACCGGCCACGATCTGCGCGCGCTGCTGCGCGGCGGCGCAAGCGAGGCCGAAATCGCCACCGCCATCGCCGAAATCTGGCAGGGACGCACCGACCGCTATTCGCAGTTGCGCGGCAGCCAGCCGGCCGAGACGGGCGAGCCGTCCGGACGCCGGGTCGAGATGTCCTATATCGGCGGTTGAGCGGCCCGCGCATGCAAACCACTCGCGAACAGATCACCGGCCTCGTGCTCGCGGGCGGACGCGGCACCCGCATGGGCGGCGTCGACAAAGGGTTGCAGCCGCTGCACGGCGAGCCGCTCGCCGCCCATGTGATCAGGCGCCTCGCGCCGCAAACCGGCGCGCTGCTGATCAGCGCCAACCGCCACCCCGACGTCTATGCCGCGCTCGGCGCGCCGTATCGCGCGACGGTCGTCGCCGATGCGCTGCCCGATTTTCCAGGGCCGCTCGCGGGCATACTCGCCGGGCTGCGCGCCGCCGGCACCGCGTATCTGCTCAGCGTGCCCTGCGACTCGCCATCGCTGCCCGCCGACCTCGCCGCACGCCTCGCGCACGCGCTAGACGCGAACCAGGCCGACCTCGCCACCGTCGCGACCGTTGCCCCTAAGGGCGACAAGTCGCTGCACCCCGTGTTCGCACTGATGCGCACCACTGTCGCGGACGACCTCGCGGCGTTTCTGTCCGCCGGTGAACGCAAGGTCCGCGCGTGGTACGCGCGCCACAAGACGGTCGAAGTCGTCTTTACCGATGAGCGCCCGTTCTACAATGCCAACTCGTTACAAGAACTCGCCGACCTCGAACGTAATCGAGGCCCCGGCTGACATCCGCGCTGGCCGCGCGGCGCTCGCCGCGCCCGTCTCCGGTCGCGACGCCCAGCCCTTCATGACCTCGCTCAACGACTTTTCCCGCTGCGTCGCGCAGTACGATCCTCACGCGCTACCCGTTTCGGCCGCCCAGGCGATTGTCCGGCAGTGGGCGACGCCGGTCGCGGCCGTCGAACGCGTCGCGTTGCGCGATGCGCTCGACCGGGTGCTCGCCACCGATATCGTGTCGCCGATCGACGTCCCCGCGCACGACAACTCCGCGATGGACGGCTACGCGTTCAATCGCGCGGCGCTCGCCGGCGGTGCGCAGGACGGCATGGCAAGCGTCGAGCTGATGGTCGCCGGCAAAGCGTTCGCCGGCCATCCGTTCGCGAGCCGCGTCGCGGCGAACCAGTGCGTGCGCGTGATGACGGGTGCCTGCATGCCCGACGATTGCGACACCGTCGTACCGCAGGAACGGGTGGAACACAACGCGGGCAGCGCTGCGATCCGCTTTCCGCGCAACGCGGTGGCCGCGGGCGCGAACCGCCGCCGCGCCGGCGAAGACCTCGCGCGCGGCCAGATCGCGCTGCGAGCGGGGCGCATCGTGCGCGCGTCGGACCTCGGTCTGCTCGCCTCGCTCGGCATCGGCGAAGTCAGCGTGCGGCGGCGTCTGCGCGTCGCATTCTTTTCGACCGGCGACGAACTGCGCTCGCTCGGCGAACCGCTCGACGCCGGCTCGGTGTACGACAGCAACCGCTACACGCTATTCGCGATGCTGCGGCGCCTGAACGTCGATACGCTCGATCTCGGCGTCGTGCGCGACGAACCGGCCGCGCTCGAAGCGGCGCTGCACAGCGCCGCGGCCAACGCCGACGTGGTGCTCACCTCGGGCGGCGTATCGGTCGGCGAAGCCGATTTCACCAGGCAGCTGCTGCAGACGTTCGGCGACGTCGCGTTCTGGAGCCTCGCGATGCGCCCCGGCCGACCGCTCGCGTTCGGCCGCGTATGGTCCGGCGCGCAGCCCGGCGTGGGCCGCCCCGCGCTGTTCTTCGGCTTGCCCGGCAACCCGGTCGCCGTGATGGTGACGTTCTATCAGATCGTGCGCGACGCGTTGCTGCTGATGGCCGGCGCGACGCCGCGGCCGCTGCCGGTGATTCACGCGACGAGCCGCGAGCCGCTGCGCAAACGCACGGGCCGCAGCGAATTCCTGCGCGGCATCGCCGAACAGGACGCGCATGGGCACTGGCACGTCACACCAACCGGCCCGCAAGGCTCGGGCGTGCTGAGCTCGATGAGCGAAGCGAACTGCTTCATCGCACTCGGTCACGACGAAGACGACATCGCGGCCGGCGAACCGGTGTCGATCACGCTGTTCGACGGCCTGATCTGACGCACGCGCGGCACGACGCCAGACCATCACCGGCATTTCACCCACAACCATTACGACACGCGGGTTTGACTTACATGAAAAAACAGATTTCGTTCATCGCACCCGGACAGACAGCCAAAGCACTGATCCTCGTCTACCTGACGTTCTCGGTGCCGATCGTGCTGCTCGGCGTAGTGGTCGCGTTCGTGCGTTACGGCTCGGTCGAATTGAGCACCGTGTTCAGCGCGCTGCTGCTCAACGCGATTCTCGGTTTCATGCTGCTGTGGATCGCTTGCCATGCGTACAACTGGGTTGCGTCGCGCTTCGGCGGCATCGAAATCCATTTGACCGACGCGCCGGAAGAAGCATAAGCGAAGCGGTGCAGCGGCTGGCTGAAAGCGCCTGAACCGCCGTCAGCTGTTTGAGCGGACTACAAGTTGCTACGAGTTGCTGGTGCGAATGCCGCGGCCCGCCCGCCAGCGATACCGTCGCCCGTTCAAACACCTGATTGCTTACTTTTCGTCGGGCTCCCCGCCTGGGAACACGTCGCCGAGCAATCCGCCTGCCTCGTCACCCGGCAATGCTTCGACGTCGCGCAACTTGCGGTTCATCATGCGCGTGCGGGTTTCCGCGGCTTCGATCGAGCGCGTGACGGTTTCGAGCTGCGCCTTCGTCTTCGCGAGCACGTCGCCGAATTTGCCGAACTCCGTTTTCACCGCGCCGAGTACCTGCCACACCTCGCTCGAGCGCCGCTCGATCGCAAGCGTGCGGAAACCCATCTGCAGACTGTTGAGCAGCGCGGTCAGCGTGGTGGGCCCCGCGATCGTCACGCGATAGTCGCGCTGCAGCAGGTCCGTGAGCCCCGGCCGGCGCAGCACCTCCGCGTACAGACCTTCGGTCGGCAGGAACAGTAGCGCAAAGTCGGTCGTGTGCGGCGGCGCCACGTACTTTTCCGCGATCGTGCGCGCCTCCGCGCGAATTCGCGCTTCGAGCGCGCGCGACGCTTCTTCCACCGCGGCCGGATCGGCCCGCTCCTGCGCTTCGATCAGACGTTCGTAGTCTTCGCGCGGGAATTTGGCATCGATCGGCAACCACACCGGCGTGCCCGCTCCGCCCGGTTCCGGGCGCCCCGGCAGACGGATCGCGAACTCGACGCGATCGGCGCTCTTCGGCACGGTCGCGACATTCTTCGCGTATTGGTCGGCAGTCAGCAGTTGTTCGAGCAATGCTTCGAGCTGCACTTCGCCCCATGTGCCGCGGGTCTTTACGTTGGTGAGCACGCGTTTCAGATCGCCGACGCCAGCGGCCAGCGTCTGCATCTCGCCCAGCCCGCGATGCACCTGCTCGAGACGATCGGACACCAGCTTGAACGACTCGCCCAGACGCTGTTCGAGCGTCGCATGCAGCTTTTCATCGACGGTGCGGCGCATTTCCTCGAGCCGCGCCGCGTTGTTCGCCTCGATGTCCTTCAGACGCTGCTCGATCGTCGCGCGCACCTCGGCGAAGCGCCGGTCGTTCGCCTCGGTGAGCTGGCCGAGCCGCAGGCTCAGCGTGTCGCCGAACTGCTTGAGCGAGCGGCCCTGCTCGTCGCGCGCCTGCTGCGCCTGCACCTGCAGGCTCTGCCGCACCGCATCGAGCTGCTGCGCGAAAGCGTCGATCTTGCCGCCCTGCACCGTCGCCATGCTGCCGAACTGCGCGGCGAGCGTCTGCTGAAAATGCGCGAAGCCGCTGCTTTGCTCGGTGCGCGACGCGCGCGCCGTCTCGCCGATGTCGTTACGCAACTGGCGCTCGAGCCGTTCGTACGCATGCGCCTGCGCGTGCGTTGCGACATCGAGCCGTTCGTTGAGCAACTCGAACTGCTCGTCCTGTTCCGCGCGGTGGTTGCCGCGCATCAGCAGCGCGAGCGCAATCACCAATGCAACCGCCAGTACCGCGACGGCCGCCACCAGAATCATCGTCATGAACGCGCCTTGCCGAGCACGTCGGGGTTGATCGGATTCGGCGGCCGACCGGCGCGCGGTCCTTCGCCGAGCGCGGCGATCAGGTTGTCCGCGGCGAGATTCGCCATCGCGCGGCGGGTGGTTTCGGTCGCGCTCGCGATATGCGGCGTCAGCACGATATTCGGTACCGTAAGCAGCGCCGGATTCAGCCTGGGCTCGCCTTCGAAGACGTCGAGGCCGGCCGCCGCGATGCGCTTGTCACGCAATGCCTCGGCGAGCGCCGCATCGTCGACGATGCCGCCGCGCGCGATGTTGGTCAGCGTCGCGGTCGGCTTCATCAGCGCCAGTTCGGCCGCGCCGATCGTGTGGTGACTTTCCCGCGCATAGGGCAGCACCAGCACGACATGGTCGGCGCGCCGCAGCAGATCCTGCTTCGATACGTATTCGGCGTTCAGTTCGGCCTCGATCTGCGGCGCGACGCGCGAACGGTTGTGATAGACGACGCGCATATTGAAGCCCTGCGCGCGCCGCGCGAGCGCCTGGCCGATCCGGCCCATGCCGATCACACCGAGCGTCGAGCCATAGACATCGCCGCCGAGGAAGCTGTCGTAACTCCACTTCCGCCAATGCCCGGCGCGCAACCAGTGCTCCGATTCGGTGATGCGGCGCGCGGTGGCCATCATCAGCGCCCAGCCGAAGTCGGCGGTCGATTCGTTCAGCACGTCCGGCGTATTGGTGCCGAGCACATTCGCCGCGTTCAACGCGGCCATATCGAAGTTGTTGTAGCCGACCGCCATGTTCGACACGACGCGCAGACGCGGCGCGGCGGCGAGCACGTCCGCGTCGATCATCTCGCCGGCCGTCAGCGCGCCGTCCTTGTCCGCGAGACGGCGCTTCAGTTCGTCGGTGGACAACACGTCGCCGTGGTTCCAGTCGACGTCGAAATACTGCTTGAGCCGATCGATCACATCCGGAAAGATCGAACGGGCAACGAGGATTTTCTGCATCGCAATTCTCCGTATGGCGCGTCGAGCGGGGTCGCGTCGGCGTCGCAATCAGTGTCGAAAAAAGAGCCAGCCGGTCAGCGCGAACAGCGGCAACAGCACCGCGCCGGACCAGCCCAGATAGGCAAAAAAGCTCGGCATGCGCACGCCGCGCGACTGCGCGATCGCCTTCACCATGAAGTTCGGCGCATTGCCGATATAGGTGTTCGCGCCCATGAACACCGCGCCGGCCGAAATCGCCGCGAGCGTGGCCGCGCCGGTGGTCATCAAGGTCTGCGCATCGCCGCCGGCCAGGTTGAAAAACACGAGGTAAGTCGGCGCGTTGTCGAGAAACGAAGATAGCAGGCCGGTCGCCCAGAAGTACATGATGTCGCGCGGCTCACCGGACGGCGTGTTGACCAGATGGACAATACCGGCGAACGCGCCGGCCTCGCCCGCGCGCAGCATCGTGATGACCGGCACGATCGTCACGAAGATGCCGGCGAACAGTTTGGCGACTTCCTCGATCGGCGCCCAGTCGAAATCGTTGCCCGCGCGAGCCGTGCGCGGCGTCAACGCGAGCGACAGCAGCGTGACGCCGATCAGCGCGATGTCGCGCACGACGTTCTGCAACGCGACGTGCGTGCCCAACACGTCGAAGCCGACCCGCGGCCGCCATAGTCCGCTCATCAGCACGAGCGCGATCACCACGGCGAGCAGCACGAAATTGATCTTGCCGTCGAGGCCGAGCGGTGCGCCATCGCGTGTCGGATCGGCAAACGATGGACGCCCCTCTTCGCGCCGATGGAAGTAGTACGCGTCGAGCGCGTAGAAAACCGCGAGCAGCACGCCGCTGACGAACAGCGTCGGCGCGGCCAGATGCACGGTGGTCCAGAAAAAGCTCACGCCTTCGAGAAAACCGAGGAAGAGCGGCGGGTCGCCCAGCGGCGACAGCGCACCGCCGACGTTCGCGACGAGAAAGATAAAGAACACGACGACATGCGTCACATGGCGGCGGTGGCCGTTCGCGCGCAGCAACGGGCGGATCAGCAGCATCGCCGCGCCGGTCGTGCCCATCACGCTCGCGAGCAGCGTGCCGAGCGCGAGCATCGCGGTGTTCAGACGCGGGCTGCCGCGCAGATTGCCGCGCACGCAGATGCCGCCCGCGACGGTGTAAAGCGCGGTGAGCAGGATGATGAACGGGATGTACTCGTCGAGCATCGCATGCGCGAGCGCGCCGAGCGCTTCGGCCGGCCCGAACTGAAATGCGTATGGGACGAGGAACGCGAGCGCCCAGCCCGCCGCGATCTTGCCGAAGTGGTGATGCCAGACGGCCGGCGCGAGCAGCGGAAATACCGCGATCGACAGCAGCACGCCCGCGAACGGCACGCCCCATAGCGCCGAAAGTGTCGCGCCGTTGGGCATCGCGGCCCATGCCGGCTGCGACCAGAACGCGAGCAGCGAGGCAACGGTCAGCCACACGCTCGCGCGTTCGATGCCGTGCACTTTCGAGCTGTCGCGGATCTTTTGATGACGGGCACCCGCCTGTGTTCCGCGTACCGCATCCACCGCATCAGCCATCGGTGCGTCGCGACGCCGCCGCGTGCTCCGCTCAGGCACCCTGAACGACGATCGCATGCACCCGGTAAGGGCCATGCGCGCCAAGCACGATGGTCTGTTCGATATCGCCGGTGCGCGACGGACCGGAGACGAAATTGACCGCGCGCGGCAGTTCGCCGCGTTCCTTGCGAATCAGGCCGAACGCTTCTTCATGACCCGCGACGATGCGCGACGCCGGCACGATCGCGATATGCGTTTCCGGCAGCAGTCCGGCCGACGCATAGGTCTCGGGTCCGGACAGCAGCACCAGCGTGCCGGTCTCCGCGGTCGCGCAGAAGCAGCCGGTGAGGCCCACCGCATCGTCGTCTCGAGGCTTGCGGAATTCGACGGCGAGGCCCGCGTCGGCCCATCGCAACTCGCGCAGCGTTTGCCACGCGATCGCATGTAGCGGCAAGCTCTGCTGGGTCAGATAGCGATGCGCGGCAGCGGGTACGTCGGCGAGAGTTTGAACGGTGTCGACGGTGGTCGCCATGTTCTGCGCTTCTTCGATGAAGCGTGCGCATAGATCGGCTGGCATGTCCGGACGCGGACCGGCGGGATGACGCGCGAGGTAGTCCGCCGCGGCTTCGCGTTCGGCTGCGGATGGCTCGGGCTCACGCCCTTGTGCGGCGCGGATGCGCGCCAGAATGTTGCGGCGGGCAAGCGATGTGTCCATGTGCGAAATCCTCGTGTCGACAGCCGTGCCATATGTCGACGATATGGCGACGAGATGGCGAGGATTATACCGGCCGCCCTCGCCGCCAACACCCTGGCCGAACGGCATATTGCCGTGGGCGGCAAGCGCGGCGAAACTGGTTATCGGGCCCCCCCTATTTGCGTCGAGGAAACACACCATGCACGAGCCGTGACCCCGCCATCGAGCCGGCGAACACACCGCCCACCGGAGCGCACGTCGGCCAACACCTGCACGAGCGCCCAACCGATGCACTGACAAGCGTTACTTCACTGCCTCTTCATCCGGCTGCGCGATGCCGAACACCTGGCGCAAATACGCGAGATAGGCCTTGTCCTCGCACATGTTCTTGCCGGGAGAATCCGACAGCTTCGCAACCGGCTGACCATTGCAGCGAACCATCTTGATGACGATCTGCAACGGGTTGTAGCCGAGATCGTTGGTCAGATTGGTGCCCACGCCGAACGCGAGCCTGCAGCGGCCGCGGAAGCGTTCGTACAGTTGCAGCACCTTTGGAATATCGAGCGCATCGGAGAAAACGAGCACCTTCGTGCGCGGGTCGCAGCGGTTGTCCTCGTAGTGCCTGAGCAGGCGCTCACCCCAATCGAATGGATCGCCTGAATCATGACGCGCGCCGTCGAACAGCTTGCAGAAGTACATGTCGAAGTCGCGCAAAAACGCCTGCATCCCGTACACGTCGGACAGCGCGATACCGAGGTCGCCGCGATACTCTTTCGCCCACATTTCGAAGCCGAAGATCTGCGAGTCGCGCAACCGCGGGCCGAGCGCCTGGCAAGCCTGCAGGTACTCGTGCGCCATCGTGCCGAGCGGCGTGAGGCAGTGTTTCATCGCGTAAAAGACGTTGCTGGTGCCGGCAAACTGCTCGCCGAGGCCATCCTTCAGCGTGAGGATCACTTCCTCGTGCCATTGCTTCGAGAAGCGCCGGCGTGTGCCGTAATCGGCGATCTTGCAGTCGGCGAATTCCGGACGCGCGCCGAGCAACTGGATCTTCTCGAGCAGACGGCCGCGCCCTTCGCTGTAATCCGGCGTTTGCTGCGTATTGCGGAAATAGACCTCGTTGACGATCGCGAGCACCGGAATCTCGAACAGGATCGTATGCAGCCACGGCCCCTTGATGTCGATGTCGATCTCGCCGTTGCCCTTCGGAGAAGGCGTGATCGAAATGTATTTTTCGTTCAGGTGGAACAGCGCGAGGAACTCGATGAAGTCGCCTTTGATAAAGCGCATGCGCCGGAGGTAGTCGAGCTCGTCGTCGGTAAAGCGCAATTCGCAGAGCTTGCGCACTTCATCGCGAATCTCGCCGATGTACGGCACCAGATCGACGTTCGGCGTGCGGCAACGAAAGCGGTACTCCACGTTCGCGGCGGGGAAGTGATGCAACACCACCTGCATCATCGTGAACTTGTACAGATCGGTATCGAGCAGCGAAGTAATAATCATGATGGTACGAACAGGACCGCCGGAAAACGGAAGGGCTCGCAAGCCCTTTCAACGGATGCGCGTACGTCAGCCGTGCGCGCCAACCTGACGCATGTTACCCGAATGTGCACGCACTCAGCGTGCCACCGGCGCTTGCGTGGCGCCCCATAAACTAATCACTAAAACGTATATAAGACGGCTTGCGCGGCGCTTCATACGCGTGTTGACGTTACGTTACAATAGCGCTTTTGGCGTTCGCGCCTTCCCTGATTCCGCATGCAGGAGCTCCCTGAATGACTCACGTTGTGACCGAAAGCTGCATCAAGTGCCGCTATACCGACTGTGTCGATGTGTGCCCGGTGGACTGCTTTCGCGAAGGTCCCAACTTCCTCGCGATCGACCCCGATGAATGCATCGACTGCGCGGTGTGCGTAGCAGAGTGTCCGGTGAACGCCATTTACGCCGAAGAAGACGTGCCCGGCGACCAGCAGGACTTCATCGCGCTGAACGCCGATCTGGCGAAGAACTGGCCGAGTATCACGAAGACCAAGGCGCCGCTGCCGGAAGCCGACGAATTCAAGGACGTAAAGGAAAAGCTCGCACTGCTCGCGCGCTGAGCGGCACCCTGTCACGCGCGCTGCCTGAGGTCGAATCAACTCGGGATCCGCGCGGGGTATTGACAGGTACTGAAGCTGCTCCTACAATTTCGCTTCTCTGCTGTTGTTGTTCTGTTCCTCGATAGCTCAGTCGGTAGAGCGCCGGACTGTTAATCCGTAGGTCCCTGGTTCGAGCCCAGGTCGAGGAGCCAAGAATTGCAAAAGCCCGTTAACCAGTACGGGTTTTTTTATGTAGATCAAGTTGTACTGCTGTTCCTCGATAGCTCAGTCGGTAGAGCGCCGGACTGTTAATCCGTAGGTCCCTGGTTCGAGCCCAGGTCGAGGAGCCAAAATTTTGAAAGGCCCGCATTCGTGCGGGCCTTTTTGCTTTTACGCCCTTCTTCGCGCCCTTCTTTTGTACAGCCTTGCGCGCAATCGGCGCGTGCCGGAAGCGGCGCATCCGCTACGCGTCGCGAGTGTACGGTCAATCGCCACCGATGCTTCGTCAGTCAGCGGATACAGGATTTGCATCGCGTGGCCCGCGCGCCGTTATACGATGGCGGCGTCGTTGCGAACATACCTCGCGCATCCGCTGCTACCCACACGATTCCACGCACTCAACCGGGCAAGTTCATGAAATCCATCCCGCTACGTTTCGCGCTCGCCGCCATCGGCGCACTGCTGCTGTCGTCGGCGCACGGCGAAGAAGTCGCCAGCGTCAATACGAATTTCCACATTACCGGTTCCGATCGCGTGGTCGTCGAGGCTTATGACGACCCCGTCGTGCAGGGCGTCACCTGCTATGTGTCGCGGGCGCGGACCGGTGGCGTCAAAGGCACGCTCGGCATCGCCGAGGATCCGACCGAGGCATCGATCGCATGCCGCCAGGTCGCACCGCTGCATTTCACCGGGCCCGTCAAACAGAAGGACGACGTGTTTTCGGTGAGCATGTCGCTGATCTTCAAATCGCTGCATGTGGTGCGCGTGGTCGACACGAAGCGCAACGCGCTCGTCTATCTGACCTACAGCGACCGGGTCGTGAGCGGAAGCGCGAAAAACAGCGTTAGCGCAGTACCGATGCCGCCCGGCACGACGATCCCCGTCAAGTGATAAGTAGAACCGTGCGGCGGTCGACAGCCGGCAACCCGGCCCCGCCGCGCTCGCCCACGACGCGCTAAACTGACCGGTCCAGCCGGATTTTTTGTCATGACCGCCACCCGTCGTTTCCGCGATTCCGCCCGCTACTGGCGCACGCCGCTTCTGCCCGGCGCGGATCTGCTCACCGCCGAATATCGCGACCACGAGTTCGCGCCGCATTGGCACGACGCGTACACGATTCCGGTGATCGTCGCGGGCGCGGAATGCTATCGGTATCGCGGTGAGCACTATGTCGCGGAAGCGGGCAGCGTGCCGATCATCAATCCGGGCGAACTGCATACGGGGTCGAAGGCGGTCGACGACGGCTGGCAATATCGCGTGATGTATGCGCCGGTGGACTTCATCCGCGAGCTTGCCGCCGAAATCGCCGGCAAGCCGCAGGCCCTGCCGTGGTTCGCGCCCGGCGTGATCCGCGATCCCGATCTCGCGCAGCGCCTCGCTCACGCGCATCGTCTGCTCGAAGCCGGCGACGATGCGCTCGCCGCCGAAGCCGCGATGCTCGATGCACTCTCCACGCTGCTGGTCCGCTATTCGCAGACGTATCCCGCGTCCGCGCGTCTCGCCACCGACGACACCCGCGTCGCGTTGATGCAGGAGCGTCTGACCGGCGATCTCGTCGAGCCCGTCACGCTCGCCGAAGTCGCGAAGGCAGCGGGTCTATCGCCGTTTCATGCGGCGCGGCTCTTCACCCAGTCGACCGGTCTGCCGCCGCACGCGTGGCGCAACCAGGTGCGCTTGCAGCGCGCGCTCGCGCCGCTGCGCGCCGGCATCTCCGTCACGAATGTCGCCGCCGCGAGCGGCTTCACCGACCAGAGCTATTTCACGCGCCACTTCCGGCGCATGTTCGGCGTACCGCCCGGGCAATGGCAAGGCACCGATCGCTAACGATGGATTAGCAGCACGCCGGTCGCATCGCCGCGCAACGGCGTTCCCATGGCCGGTGCCGCCACCCGCGAGCGGTTTCAGCGGCCATGGCCATTTCACGCGATATTGCGACTGCCGGTCCGGTTTACCGCCGGCCCCCGCGCCAGGAGCCGATCGGTCCGCCCACGCCTAGGCCGACGAGCCCGGCGCCCGGCCCCTCCATCAAACAAGACGCCCTGCCCCGTTCACCGCAAGAACGTACAAGCTCTCCACCCCCCGTGCCGCTATGCTCCCCGATCAAGGAGGCTAGTTCGTGATCGATTCCACCCAAGGCCAGCCCACCCGCTCGGGCCATCTCAAAGAATTCACCGCCGGCGCGCGCGACATCATTCCGATGATGGTCGGCGCTGCGCCGTTCGGCGTCATTTTCGGCACGCTCGTTGCGTCCGGCCCGCTGCATCTGTGGCACGGTCAGTTGATGTCGCTGATCGTCTTCGCCGGCTCCGCGCAGTTCATCGCCCTCGGTCTGATCGCCGGGCACGCGAGTTTCGCGGTGATCTGGGCGACCACGCTGGTCGTCAATCTGCGTCACGTGCTGTATAGCGCGACGCTCGCGCCGCACGTCGCGCATCTGCCGGCGCGCTGGCGCTGGGCGCTCGGCGCGCTGCTTACCGACGAGGTTTTCGCGGTCGCCTGGGAGCATTACCGGCATCGCGAGCCGGGCAGCGTCGGCCCGTACTACTTTTTCGGCGCCGGACTCGCGATGTATCTGAACTGGCAATTGTGGACCGTCGCCGGCCTGCTGTTCGGCGCTGCGTTTCCGGGCCTGCAGTCGCTCGGTCTCGATTTCGCGATGGTCGCAACCTTTATCGCGATCGTCGTGCCGCAACTGGTCGCGCTGCGCTACATCGCGGCCGCCGCGACCGCCGGCACGCTGGCGTTTTTCTGGCAGGCGTGGCCGTACAAGCTCGGCCTGCTCGGCGCGGTGTTCGCCGGTGTCGTGGTCGGCGTGCTGCTGTCGAACTCGCGTCTGAACCTGCGCGGCGCGCGCCGTACGGCGGAGGCCACACGATGAGCTATGTCGTCCTGATCGCCGGAATGGCGGCCATTACGTGGCTGATCCGCGCGGCCGTGTTCGTGCTCGGCGACCGGCTGGTATTTCCGCCGCTCGTGCGTACCGCACTCGGCTTCGTGCCGGTCACCGTGCTGACCGCGATCATCGTGCCGATGGCCGTCTCGCCGCACGGCGCCGACGCCGAGCTGAGCTGGCGCAATCCGCAGTTGATCGGCGCGCTCGCCGCGATCGTCGTTAGTGCGCTGACGCGCCGGCCGCTGCTGACCATCGCGGTCGGCCTGAGCGTGTTCTTCGTCTGGCAATGCGTGGTGCTGAAGTAAGCGGACGCCCAGCTTCTCGCCGTTCCCGCCGCCGTTTCTGCCAATGTTCCCGCCGCTGATCCTTCCACCCGTCGACCTATCAGCCCGTCAAACCCGCCGCGCCCGGCAACGCTGCATCGAGCCGGGCCGCCCTGCTCCGCACCGGGCTCGCCGTCCACGCGCCGCGACCCGAGCCTTCCCTCCAAAGCGCCGCACACCGTGTGGCACACCCTCAAGTTTCCCTCAACTCCGCCGATATGTAGTCGAGGTCCGCCCATCGGGATTCGTCCCGCTGCTCAGGCGGCAACAGGCTGGCATCAACCGCGCCGGCAGCGGGCGCCGTGTCGCCCCGGTCCGCGTGCGGCCGGGCAGCAACGCGACGGCTCGCGCCGCGCGGCAGGATCAAACGGGATAACACATGGGTCAAATCACCCTCAAGCTCAAGGACGAGACCGTCGGGTCGCTGCGCAAGGATTTCGAGGCCTTTCTGCGGGTATCGCTGAAGCTCGATCCGCAGTTCGCGACGCCGTCGTTTGAGGATTTTTTGCGCGCGAAGCTGCTCGACAACATGGTGCCGCTGACCGAGCACGCAGTGCAGCGGATGCTGCAGGGCGGCCAGTACGCATGGGCCAAGCGCACGCTCGACAAGGAGTTTCCGGACGTCGTCGCGATCCTGATGCGGCAGGCGAGCGAATTCGGCTTCGGTTTCGCCGCCCGCTCGGAATGGACCCCGGAGGAACTTGCCAAGCAATGCCGCGACTGGGCCGCGGCGATCGTCAAGGAGGCGGAAGGCGACGCGGCGCTGGTCGATCCGCTCGCCGCGCAGATCAAGAGCGCGGCGCAGGACATTCAGGCACTCGAGGAAGTCATGCAGACGCCGGCATGGCGGCTCGTCGAATCGCTGCGTCAGCGCGTCTATGAGGCGAAGGTTGCGTGCGAAACGAGCGTGGGCAGCACCGCGCGCGAAAAACTCGGTGAGCTGCGCGGACTGCTGCGTCTCGGCATTTCACACGGCACGTTCCAGAAACAGGAAGCGCAGCAGATCATGGAGTATCTGCGGCTGCTGAAGCCGGAGATTTTCGTCGAGGAACCGAACGACGTGTTCTCGCGGCTCGCGTCATGGCTGCGCAATTTCTTCGTGCCGCCGCGTCCGGTCGCGCAGCGGCAACAGCAACAGCAGCGGTAATCACGCCAGAGCTTGATAGATCCGGCACCCAAGCGATCAGTCGGCGGCTTCCGCTGCCGCGGGCCTGAGCAGCACCGTTGCCGGATCCACGCAAGCGCAGCAATGTGACGCGCGCGCCGCCTCGCTCGCTCAATCCCACATCTTCCTGAGCTTCGCCGCAATTTCGATCTTCGCCTGTGCGGCGGCGGCAAGCCCGGCCGCGCTCGGCGCGCTCGCCACCGGCACGCGCGGCCACGCATAGGCGTCGAACAACGGTAGCATCGGCGTCGTGATAAAGCGCGTGCGCGCTGCCCACACGTGACGGTCGCCCAGATGGGTCTGGTTGTGCACGTAAAAGCGCTGCGGCACGACGATATGCAGGTCCTCCTTCGCGCGCGTCATCGCCACATGGAGCAGGCGCCGTTCCTCGTCGATTTCCTCATCGCTGCCGGTGCCGAGATCGGATGGAATGCAGCCGTCGACACCATTGAGCACGAACACGTTGCGCCACTCCTGCCCCTTCGCCGAATGGATCGTCGACAGGATCAGGTAGTCCTCGTCGATCAGCGGCACGCCGGATTCGTCGCTGGTCGCGTCGGGCGGATCGAGCGTGAGTTCGGTCAGAAAGCGCTCGCGCGACGCATAGGTGCCCGCGATGCTCTCCATCTGCAGCACGTCCGCGTGGCGCATCGCGGCATCCTCGTGATTGCGCTCCAGATGCGGCTCGTACCAGCGCCGCACCATTTCGAACTCGGCGGGCCACGGCGTCTGGCGCCCGTATACGCTCGACATCAGCCTGACGAACGGATGCCAGTCTTCCTGAGCGCGCACGGGCGCGGCAAACGCGGCCAGCGCGCCGCCGGCGGCCGCGACCGGATCGCCGCCGCCCGCGCGCGCGACGATCTCGTCGAGCAGCTTCGCGGCGGTGGCCGGCCCGACGCCCGGCAGCAACTGCACGACGCGAAAGCCGGCGACGCGGTCGCGCGGATTTTCGGCCCAGCGCAGCACCGCGAGCACATCCTTCACATGCACCGAATCGAGAAATTTGAGGCCGCCGAATTTGACGAACGGGATGTTGCGACGGGTCAGCTCGATCTCGAGCGCGGCGCTATGGTGCGCGGCGCGAAACAGCACCGCCTGCGACTTGAGTTTCATCCCCTGTTCGCGCGCTTCGAGCACCTGCTCGACGACATAGCGGGCCTGTGCGGCTTCATCGGCGACCGTGACCAGACGCGGACGCTGCGCCGATGCCTTGTCGGTCCACAAATTCTTCGTGTAGCGCTCGCTCGCGAGTTCGATCACCGCGTTCGACGCGGCGAGAATTGGCGCACTTGACCGGTAGTTGCGTTCGAGCGTGACCCGATGCGCGGGCGGGTCGAACTGCGCGGGGAAATCGAGGATATTGCGCACGGTCGCGCCGCGAAACGAGTAGATGGACTGCGCGTCGTCGCCTACTACCGTCAGGCCGCGGCCATCGGGCTTCAGCGCGAGCAGGATCGACGCCTGCAGACGGTTCGTATCCTGGTATTCGTCGACCAGCACGTGATCGAAGCGCGCGGACATATCCGCGGCAATCGCGGGCTCGGCGGCCATATGCGACCAGTAGAGCAGCAGGTCGTCATAGTCGAGCACGCTCTGCTTCTGCTTCGCGTCGACATAGGCGGCGAACAGCCGGCGCAGATCGTCCTCCCATTCGCGGCACCACGGAAACGCACTGTCGAGCACCTGGCCGAGCGACGCGCCGGTATTGACGACGCGCGAGTAAATCGCGAAGCAGGTGCCCTTGGCCGGGAAGCGCCGCTCCTTCGCGGATAGCCCGAGCTCGTGGCGCACGAGGTTCATCAGATCGGCGGAATCTTCACGGTCGTTGATCGTGAACGCGGGCGCGAGGCCGATCAGGTCCGCGTATTCGCGCAGCAGCCGCGCACCGACGCTATGGAACGTGCCGGACCACGTGAGCCCTTGCGCGAGCGCCGCACCCGCGCCGGGTGCCCCTGCCGTCGCGGTGGCGGCGGCCGTGATACGCGTGACGCGGCGGGTCATTTCGAGCGCGGCGCGGCGTGAAAAGGTCAGCAGCAGGATGCGGCGCGGGTCGGCGCCCTTCACCACCAGATTGGCGACGCGGTGCGCGAGCGTATTGGTCTTGCCGGAGCCGGCGCCGGCGATGACCAGCAACGCGCCAGGCGGCGCGCCGGGTGTGCCGGGCGCGCCGGCTCCGTACTCGACGGCTTCGCGTTGCGCGTCGTTGAGCTTCGCGAGCCAGGCGGCGGTATCGAACGGCGGAGCGGATTCGGCGACGGTGGACACGGATCGGTTTGCGCGTGGATGGATTCAGGATGCGACGCATACTGTATATCCATACAACTCGCGGCGACAAGCGCCCTTTTTTGCGGGGTGGGTGGAGGGTGGGGAGACCGCCTGCCGGCCCCCACCGAAATGCGCCGACGGGCACCTGGCTCGCAGCCGAGGTTGGCTTCGTCGCGGACAGCCACTGGCTGGCGGCCAGGCGCCAGTCGTACAAGGCTACTGCTTCTGCGCGTCCTTCAGACTGGCTTCCGCGTTGGCCTTGTCGCCATCGGCCTGGGTGGCCGCCTGCCCTTGCATGTCCATCTTCATTTCGTTATTGGCGGTCTCCCTGTCCGCCTTCCGGTTCAGTTTCGCGCCGCGCACCTGCGTCCTGTACTGATCCTTCGCGGCCTTCTGCTGCGCCTTCAGTTCCGCCTTCGATGCCTTCTTCGACTCGCGATACTCGGCATTGGCCTTGGCGTCGGCATCACGCTTCTGCACCAGCGGATCGGGGGAACCCGAAGCCGTCAGACGGCTCGGCGGCGGGGGCGTTTGCACGCCCTGGGCGGCGGGCGCCACATCGGGCTGCATCGTTTGCACGGACGGCGGCGGAACCTGCAGACCCTGCGTGGCGGGCGCGACGCCGGCAGCGCCTTGGGTCTGGAGTTGCGCCTGAGCGCCGGCGGCGGGTTGCGCAGTCTGGGCAACGGCGCCCGTCGCGGCAAAAGCACTGAGGGCGGTACCGATCAGGAGCGAACGGATCTGGGTCATGGCTATCCTCTCTAAAAGTTGTGGTGACACGGGCGAACAGTCCGGCATCGCGATAACGGGATGTCCCGCGCGCCTCGCCTGGTCTACGCGACGCTGGCGACTCGGCCGGGGAGCGATCCCGGACAGCCAGCGCGCCTTACCTGCAGAACTGACTTTATGAGTGAAATTCGTCCGCGACGACCGCTGTTACGGAGCGTTTCACTTTCCGACACCTGGCTAACATCTGCTTTCAATTGCTTGCGGGCGCGCTGGGGAGCATGGATGGCATGCGCGGCGACACCGCGCATGCCGCTTTGCCCGTGGACTTGCTCGCGGCTTGCTTTATCATGCCAACCCCGGATGCCAACCCCGAGCGCGAACCCCGAACGCGCCCCTGCCTGAAAGCGCAAACACCATGCCCAATCTCAATTTCACGCTCACCGGCGACTACGTCGAACTGCACAACCTTCTGAAGATAACGGGCCTCGCCGACAGCGGCGGCTCCGCGAAAATGATGGTCGCGGACGGCGCGGTCATGGTCGACGGCCGGGTCGAAACGCGTAAAACGTGCAAGATCCGCGCGGGCCAGGTCGTGCTGCTCGGCGATACGCGAATCGCGGTGCACGAAGGCTGACGTGACGACAAAGCGCCAGCATTGCGCAGCTTGCCGCAGCGCATATCCGCCAGTCATCGGGCGCGGCGAGGTGCGTTGGCGCAGTCCGAAAATCGGCGATGCCGCAACGCACCAGAATCGTGCATTCGCCATCGACATCGCCCAGGCGAGGCAATAAGCTGTCGGTTTCGACAGATAAACGACGGATCACATCATCGGCCAGCAGAGTCAGTCCCGCGGCTCGCCAATGCGCGACGGCGGCCCCACGCGCCCCGTGCTGCCGCATCGTCGGGCCGTGCAACCGCCAAGCGCGGTTCAGCCAACCGCCCGCCGCGTTCGCTCCCTCGATCTCGCTGTCATCACTTCCGCCCCCACGCTCTTTTCATGACTCAACCCGGCTTTGCCCGGGCGGCCAGCCGCCCGCCGACCTTTTCCCGCCACGCGGCCGACACCGCGCGGCTCGCCGCGCCGCTCGCGATCGCACAACTGTCGCAGATGGCGATGAGCGTCACCGACACGATCCTGCTCGGCTCGCTGGGCCCCGACGCGCTCGCGGCCGGCGGCCTCGGCGCGAACCTGTTTTTCGTCGTCGTCACGCTGCTGCAAGGCGTGCTGACCTCGGTCAGCGTCAGCGTCGCGCATGCGCGCGGCGCGCAGGACGACGATCGCGTGCCGCACATCTACTGGACCGGTTTCGTGCTGTCGGTGCTGCTCGCGGTGCCGGCGTTCATCCTGCTGTCGTTCGCGTCGCAGATCCTGCTTGGGTTCGGCGAACCCGGCCTGCTCGCCCACAACGTCGGCAAATACGCGGCGGTGCTGCGCTGGGGCGCGCCCGCGAGCCTGATCGGCGTCGGCCTGATGCGCTCGTTTCTGCCGGCGATCGGCGCCGCGCGCCGGCTGCTGTGGGTGTCGATCGTGAGCGTCGGCGTGAACGGCTTTCTCAACTATGGGCTGATTCACGGCGCGTACGGGCTGCCGCGGCTCGGCTTTCTCGGCTCGGCCGCCGCGACCACGATCACCGTGTGGCTGACCGCGCTCGTGCTGATGGCGCTGCTGCATCTGCGGCCGCGCTTCAGGCATTTCGTCGTCGCGACGCGGCCCAGGTTGCCGCTGATGGGCGAACTGTTCGGCATCGGCTGGCCAGTCGCGATTACCTACGGCGTCGAATCGACGCTGTTTCTCGCGACCGGCCTGATGGTCGGCCTGCTCGGCGAATCGCAACTGGCCGCGCATCAGATCGCGCTGAACGTCGCGTCGGTGGCCTTCATGGTGCCGCTCGCGATCGGCCAGGCGGCCAACGTGCGGGTCGGCTACTGGGCCGGCGCCGGCCAGCCGCTCGCCGCGCGCCACGCGGGCTTCGTCGCGCTCGCGCTGGGCGTCGGCTTCATGACGCTGTCGGGGATCGTGCTGATCACCGCGCCGCACTGGATCGTCGGCCTGTATCTGCATCTCGACGACCCGGCCAACGCGCCGACCGTCGCGCTCGCCAGCTCGCTGCTCGGCGTGGCGGCCATTTTTCAGATCGTCGACGGGATGCAGACGGTCGGCTCCGGGTGTCTGCGCGGCCTGAAGGACACGCGCGTGCCGATGATCGCCGCGTCGTTCGGCTACTGGGTCGTCGGCTTTCCGACCGGCTATACGCTCGCGTTTCACTTCGGGCTCGGCGCGCGCGGACTGTGGTGGGGCCTCGCGGCCGGGCTCGCGAGCGTCGCGGTGCTGATGACGTTGCGCTTCCATAAGCTGAGCCTGCGACAGGTGCCGCCGCCCACGCCGGATTGAATGGACGCCAGGAGCCGATAGCGGGCGCTAGCGACCGTTCACGGCGGCCACGCATTCAGGCCCTGAAGCCCCCGGCAGCCCCCCGGCAGCCCCGCGTGCCGACGCGACGCGCACAGCATTCCTGAAGCACTTCCCGCAAACGGTAAAATGCCCGCCGCGGCACGCCGGCGTTCGCCCGCTTTTTGCGCGATGCGCCGCCCGGCCCGGCCACGGCGCAAACGCCCGCCGTGGCCCCGCTTTCTCGCGATAAACATAATCAAGGACCTTTCCCGCCATGCTTGCCCGCGTCACCCGTCTGTTCCCGCTTTGGGCCGTGCTCGTCTCGATCGCCGCCTACTTTTCGCCCGCGTCGTTCTCCGGCATCGCGCCGCACGTTACGACGCTGCTGACGATCATCATGCTGGCGATGGGCGTCACGCTGTCGGCTTCCGACTTCCTGCGCGTATTCACGCGTCCCGCGCCGGTGATCGCCGGCATCGTGCTGCACTACCTCGTGATGCCGCTCGCCGCATGGGTGATCGCGAAGGCGCTGCGCATGCCGCCGGACCTGACCGCCGGCATGGTACTGGTCGGCAGCGTCGCGAGCGGCACCGCTTCGAACGTGATGATCTATCTCGCGCGCGGCGACGTTGCGCTGTCGGTGACGATCAGCGCGCTGTCGACGCTCGTCGGTGTGTTCGCGACGCCGCTGCTCACGCGGCTTTACGTCGACGCGTCGATCGTCGTCGACGTGCGCGGGATGCTGATGAGCATCCTGCAGATCGTCGCGCTGCCGATCGTCGTCGGTCTGGTCGTCAATCATCTGTTCCGCAAGCTCGTGCGCGCGATCGAACCGGTTCTGCCGCTGGTATCGATGGTCGCGATCGTGCTGATCATCGGCGCGGTGGTCGGCGGCACGCAGAAGAGCATTGCGTCGGTCGGCCTCGTCGTGATGGCCGGCGTGGTGCTGCACAACGGCATCGGCCTGCTCGGCGGCTATTGGGGCGGGCGTCTGCTCGGTTTCGACGAAGCCATCTGCCGCACGCTCGCGATCGAAGTCGGCATGCAGAACTCGGGCCTTGCCGCGACGCTCGGCAAGCTTTATTTCACGCCGCTCGCGGCGCTGCCGGGCGCGCTGTTCTCGGTCTGGCACAACCTGTCCGGCTCGCTGCTCGCGGGCTTCTGGGCGGGCCGCCCGGCGCGGGGCTCGACGCATCCGGACGGCGCGCGCGCGCCGGGCGCCGCCGAGCGCGGTTGACCATTGCGCCGAGGGCTGCGCGCGCGGCACCGCGCTGTAGGTTGCCCGTTGTGCGTTGCCCTGACTCATCGCCGGTTACCCGTGCGCGTTGCGATTGTGGTTTCAGCAATCGCAACGCGTAACGCGTAACGCGGCACCTCGCCGCCGCGGTAAAACAACTCGCCGGCCCGTCACAGCCTTGCCACGCTCCGTGTTGCCCGCAACCCGGAACGGCCGCGCAATTCCCCTTAGAATGCATTTCTCGACAGCGCGCACGAACCGTACGCGCTAGCCGTCCGAGACGCTTGCGATTAAAAGGAGAGCATCACGTGCAGGGGCATCTCGAACAGAACCAGAACACGCTGGGCCGCCAGCGGGCCTCCGGCATCACGAGAGTATTTTTCCTGCTGTGCTGCGCGGCGGCATGCCTGAGCGCCTGCGCGACCCGGCCCCCCGCCACCGCATTCGATCGCGAGGTCACGCACGCGCTGCCGGCAAGCGCCGACACCCCATTGCGTCACGCGCTCGCGCCGCTCGAAGCACAGCATCCGCAACAGTCGGGCTTTCGCGTGCTGTCGAGCGGCACCGACGCTCTGCAGATGCGCATCGCGCTCGCGCGCGCGGCCACCACGACGCTCGACATGCAGTACTACATCGCCAACGAGGACACCACCGGCAAGCTGCTGCTCGGCGCCGCGCTGTATGCGGCCGATCACGGCGTGCGCGTGCGCATGCTGGTCGACGATCTGAACTTCAAGGACATCGACCGCGTGATGGCGGGGCTGAACACGCACGAGAACATCGAGATTCGCGTGTTCAATCCGTTCGGCAGCGCGCAGGAGGGAGTGTTCGAGCGCACCACCAATCTGTTCACGCAGATCGGCCATTTCACGCGCCGCATGCACAACAAGGCGATGATCGCCGACAACCAGCTGGCGATCGTCGGCGGGCGCAATCTGGGCGACGAATACTTCAGCGCGAGCGACACGCTGCAGTTCCGCGATCTCGACGTGCTGGCCGCGGGCCCGGTCGTCGCGGACGTGTCCGCGAGTTTCGACGACTACTGGAATAGCGGCCTCGCCTATCCGCTGCGCGTGCTCAACAAGCAGAAATTCGATCAGAAGGAACTCGACCAGACGCGCGACGACCTGCGCGAGCACTGGCGCGAAAACGCCGACCCGTACAACGCGAAGCCGCTGAACGCGACGCCGCTCGCCGCGCAGATCACCGGCGAGCAGTTGGGTCTCACGTGGGCGCCGGCCGAATTCAAGGCGGACCGGCCGGAGAAGATCGAGCATCCGTCACCCGATTACGTCAGCCCGCCGATGGATCGGCTGCGCGAGCTGATGCGCGACGCCCGCCACGACTTTCTGATCGTGTCGCCGTACTTCGTGCCGCACGACGCGGGCGTGAAGGCGGCCGCCGAGCTGACCCACCGCGGCGTGCGCATCGCGGTGCTGACCAACTCGCTGGCCGCGACCGACGCGGTCGCCGTGCAGGCCGGCTATAGCCCGTTTCGGGTGCCGCTCCTGAAGGCGGGCGTCGAGCTGTATGAGTTCAAGCCGGATGCCGAGGCGCCGATGGGCGTCACGGGTTCGCGCTCACGCGCGAGTCTGCATGCGAAGACCTACGTGATCGATCACCAGATCCTCGTGATCGGCTCGATGAATCTCGACCCGCGCTCGGCGAATCTGAACACCGAACTGGCGCTCGTGATTCATAGCCCGGCACTCGCGAATCAGGTCGCGCAGATCTTCGAGCGCGCGATCCAGCCGACCGAAAGCTACCGCCTGACACTCGCCGACCCGGCCCAGCTCGCGTATCTGCGCTCGATCGGCGCGCCGCTGTCGCCGCTCGTGTGGACCGACGTCGAAAACGGCCAGAAGCGCACCTACATTTTCGATCCGCAAGCGGGCTTTTACCGGAACGCGCTAACGGGTCTATTCTCGTTATTGCCCGTCAACTCTGAACTTTGAACACCGGAGTGAAACATGACTGAAGACGTACGAATGGAACGCGACACGTTCGGCGAAATCGCGGTGCCGAACGCTCGCCTGTGGGGCGCGCAAACACAGCGCTCGCTGCAGAATTTCAGGATTTCGACCGAGAAGCAATCGCCCGAGCTGATTACCGCGCTGGCCGTGATCAAACGCTCGGCGGCCGAGGTCAATCTCGGTCTCGGCGTGCTCGATGAACAGAAGGCGCGCGCGATCATGCAGGCCGCCGACGAGATCATCGACGGCAAGCATGCGGGCGAATTTCCGCTGGCCGTCTGGCAAACGGGTTCCGGCACGCAGACCAACATGAACCTGAACGAAGTGATCGCGAATCGCGCCAGCGAGCTGCTCGGCGGCGAGCGCGGCGAAGCGCGCAAGGTGCATCCGAACGACGACGTCAATCGCGGTCAATCGTCGAACGACGTGTTTCCGACCGCGATGCACGTGGCCGCCGCGTACGCGATCGTCAAGCATCTGCTGCCGGCGCTGAAGACGCTGCGCGATACGCTCGACGGCAAGGCGAAAGCGTTCGACGGCATCGTCAAGATCGGCCGCACGCACCTGCAGGACGCGACGCCGCTGACGCTCGGCCAGGAGTTTTCGGGCTATGTCGCGCAGCTCGAGCACGGCATCCGTCACGTCGAATCGGCGCTGCCGCATCTGTACGAGCTCGCGCAGGGCGGCACCGCGGTCGGCACCGGGCTGAACGCGCATCCGCAGTTCGCGGACAACGTCGCCGCGGCGATCGGCAAGCTGACCGGCCTCGCGTTCGTGTCGGCGCCGAACAAGTTCGAGGTGATGGCCGGCGCCGACGCGCTGGTGTTCGCGCACGGCGCGCTGAAGACGGTCGCCGCGAGCCTGAACAAGATCGCCAACGACATCCGCTGGCTCGCGAGCGGCCCGCGCTGCGGCCTCGGCGAGCTGTCGATTCCGGAAAACGAGCCGGGCAGCTCGATCATGCCGGGCAAGGTCAATCCGACCCAATCCGAGGCGCTGACGATGCTGTGCGCACAGGTGTTCGGCAACGACGTCGCGGTGAATATCGGCGGCGCGAGCGGCAACTTCGAGCTGAACGTGTTCCGTCCGATGATTGCGCACAACGTGCTGCAGTCGGTGCGCCTGCTTGCCGACGGCGCGCAGAGCTTCAACGACAACTGCGCGGTCGGCATCGAGCCGAATCGCGAGCGCATCGATACGCTGCTCAACGAATCGCTGATGCTGGTGACGGCGCTCAATCCGCACATCGGCTACGACAAGGCCGCGCAGATCGCGAAGAAGGCGCACAAGGAAGGCACGACGCTGAAGGCGTCGGCGCTCGCGCTCGGCTACGTCAGCGAGCAGCAGTTCGACGAGTGGGTGCGGCCCAACGATATGGTCGGACGCACGGCGGGCTAAGCGGTAAGGCAACAGCGGCAAGCGGCGGCAGCTCCGGCCGCCGCTTGCGCGCGCTTCGCTCAGACCTTGCCCTGCGCGACCTCTTCCGGCTTCAGCTCGACGATCGCGTCGAGCGCTTCCTTCACATCCATCGCGTATTTGGCAAGGCGGTGGTGCTCCTCGGTCTGCGGCACGAACGACGGCACCGGCACCGGATGGCCGTTCTCGTTGACCGCGACCATCACGACCAGGCAGTCGGTGGTCTGCAGCAGCTCGCCGCCCTTCGGATCGCCGGCCTGCACCGACACGTGAATATGCATGCTGGTGCGGCCGGTCGCGACGACCCGCGCGCGCAGTTCGACCAGATTGCCGACCAGAATCGGCCGGCGAAAGCGGATGTTGCCGACGCTGACCGTCACGCAATAGCGCCCCGACCACACCGCCGCGCACGCATAGGCGGTCTCGTCGATCCACTTCATCAGCGCGCCGCCGTGCACCTTGCCGCCGAAGTTGACGGAGGTCGGCTCGGCCAGAAAACGGAAAGTGGTTTCCGCACGGTCCATCGGTGCTGTGGGAAGAGTGCTCATCTTGACTCCGGTCAATCGGATGCATTGAAAGGAGGCGATTATACGAGCGCAATATTGTGTGCGGCACGCTGTCGCGGGGGAAGCGATACGCAATCGCTGGCTGCGAAAAACGGCGGCGCCGGATTTCTTTCGAAATGCTTTCCACGGATTGCCGGGTCAGCTTGCGGCGCGGTATCTGAGCCGCCCGCGACGCGCGGGCGGGAAAGCTGTGCGGCGGCGGCCAGCGGGCGGTGGGCATCGGCGGCGGGCATCGCCGCGATGCCGATACGTCACGCTTTCAAACGTGTGCCGGCGCGCGGACTGGCCGTGCGTCGCCCTAGTTATGGACGCTGATGCCTTCGTCGATCGTGCCGTACATGGTGATGCTGCCGCTGCCCGCCGAGCCTGAACCGGCCCCGCCCTGCGCACACGCGCTAAACAGCAGAACCGCGGCGGCGACAGCCAAAAGAATTTTCATCACGAACTACCCCTGCAAAGACAGATTCCGATTCTAGCCTGGCGCCGCCCGGTACGACGCCGGAACAGGGGCTGCAGCGCGGCTTGCGCGCGCGGTGCACTGTATTTGCACCGTATTTGCACCGGACCTCGCGCCGGACTCGCCGGCTTCGCACCGAACCTCGCACCAAACCTCGCACCGAACCCGTATCCGGCCCGCGTCGGACTCGCGCCGAGCCCGCGGCGTCCCGCATTCCACCCTTCACGTCACACTGAAACATCGAATCACGCGAGCCGATACAGTGGAGAGCATGGCGGCGCGATTCGCCGCCGCATCCGGAGCCCATGATGACCTCCCCCGTCGCAGACGACCACAACCATTTCCCCGGCCTGAGCCGCATCGGCGCGCTGCTCGCCGACCCCGGCCGCGCCGCGATGCTGTGGGCGCTGATGGACGGCAGCGCCCGCCCCGCCGGCGAACTGACGATGATCGCCGGACTGTCGCCGTCGGCGGCGAGCGCCCACCTCGCGCGCCTCACCGACGGCGGACTGCTCGCCGCCGAGGTGCGCGGGCGGCATCGCTATTTCAGGATCGCGTCGCCGGAGATTGCCGCGTCGATCGAAGCGCTCGCCAACGTCGCGCAGGTCAGCGCGCCACAGCGCGCGGCGCCGCGTCCCGCGCGCACCGTGCCGCTCGAGATGCGCTATGCGCGTACCTGCTACGACCATATGGCGGGGGAACTGTCGGTGCGGATGTTCGAACGGATGCTCGAACGCGGTCTGCTGACGCAGCACGGCGCATCGCTCGACGCAACCGCGCAGGGCGCCGAGCGCTTCGCCGCCTGGGGCATCGATCTGGCCGCGCAGCACGGCCGCCGCCGGCGCTTCGCATGCACCTGCCCGGACTGGAGCGTGCGCCGGCCGCATCTGGGCGGCGCGCTCGGCGCGGCGCTGCTCGATAGCTGGTCCGCGCACGGCTGGGTCGAACGGACCGAGCGGCCGCGCGTGCTGCGCATCACACCGTCCGGCCATCGATATTTCGATGCGTTCCTCGCGGAGTGAATTCTTTGATCGTACTGATGGGGCCGCTTCATCGGAGAACTACCGGCACGCGATGCCGCTGGGCCGCGCGCGACAGCAACGCGACATCGCCTTGCGGCTCCCCCGGCTGCATCCGCATCTCCGTCCGGTCTCCCCGCTTGCGCCGGCGCCCCGGCGCTCCGCAGCGCCGGCTCGAACGAGATTTTTTGTTACATGCCAGCGAATCCACCTTACAAATGTGGGGGTCTTGAAACATAGGCGGCGGGTAGAGTGATTGAACGGATTCGGCCAATTGCCGCGTCCGCCGGAGATCAGTCATGACACACCACCCACAGCCCCTGCGCCCACCCGCAACCCGACGCCAGCTTGCCGGCTATACGCTGATTGCGGCCGCCGTGCTCGCGCTGGCCGCGCAAGTCGGACTCGCGCAGGAAGCGCCGCCCGCGGCGGCAGCCGCCGCGCCCGACGCGGATCCGCCGGGACGCATCGCGCGTCTGAACTACACGGCCGGCGCCGTGACCACCGAGCCGGCCGGCGCGACCGACTGGTCGTACGCGCAGATCAATCGCCCTGTCACCACCGGCGACCAGTTGTGGAACGATCAGAACGCGCGCTCCGAACTGCACATCGGCTCGACCGCGATTCGGCTAGGCCAGAACACCAGCCTCGACGTGCTCAATCTCGACGACGCCAGCGCGCAGCTGAAAGTCGCGCAGGGCACGCTGTCGACGCACGTGCGCGAGCTCGCGCCGGGCTCGTCCTATGAAATCGACACGCCGAACCTGGCGCTCGCCGTGAACGGCCCGGGCGACTATCGCGTCGACGTCGCGCCGGACGGCAGCAGCACCACGGTCACCGTGCGCGCCGGCAGCGCGATCGCGTACGGCGACGGCGGCCAGTTGCCGGTCGCGGCGGGTCAGCAGATCCGCTTCGCCGGCACCGACCTGCAACAGCTCGCCGACGCGCGCGCTCCCGGCCCCGACGATCTCGATCAGTGGGCCGCCAGCCGCGACGCCACCGAAGAGCGCTCGGTGTCGGCGCGCTACGTATCGCGCGACATCCCCGGCTATGAAGATCTCGATGCCAACGGCACGTGGCGCGAGACCCCGCAGTACGGCGAGGTATGGGTGCCGCGCGCGACGCCGGCCGACTGGGCACCGTACCACGACGGTCACTGGGTCTGGCAGGCGCCCTGGGGCTGGACCTGGGTCGACGACGAACCGTGGGGCTTCGCGCCGTACCACTACGGCCGCTGGGCGCAGATCGACGACAGCTGGGCGTGGGTGCCGGGTCCGCTCGAAGCCGAAGCGCCGCCTCCGGTCTACGCGCCCGCGCTGGTCGCGTTCGTCGGCGACGACGACGGCGGCGTCGGCGTGGACTGGGGCGTGAACCTGGCGATCGGCGGGGCGGTCGCGGCCGGCGTCGCGTGGTTTCCGCTCGGCCCGGGCGAACCGTGGCATCCGCGCTGGCACGGCGGCGACCGCTGGAGCCCCACGTACTACAACCGCGTGAACCGCACGACGATCGTCAACGACTATCACCGCGACGTGAACATCCACAATAACGTGAACATCCACAATACATACGTGAACTATCACGCGCGTGGCGGCGTGACGGCGGTGCCGGCGACGGCATTCGTGCACGGCCAGCCGGTCGGGCGCTTTGCGCAGAAGGTCGATCCGGGTCAATGGCGCAACGCGCGGATCAACCCCGGTGCGCCGGGGATCGCGCCGGTGCGCGAGAGCTTCGGCGCTGACCTGCGACGCGCGAATTACCGGCCGCCCGCGAGCGTTGCCGCGCGGCCGGTAGTCGCGACGCGCAATCCGGTGATGCCGGCCGCGTACCACGACGACCTTGCACGGCGCTTCGCGCAAAGCGGCGGGCGGGTGCCAGGCGGCGGCCAGCCGGTCGTGCGGACCTCGGTGCCCGCGCATATGACCGGGGCGCCGGGTGCGGCGCCGATCGCGCGGGTAAGGGTCGTGCAGTCGCACGTGCCGGAACGGCCGCCGGGAATGGCCGCAGGGGCCCCCGTCATGGCGGGTACGCCGGGTATGACCGGCGCGCCGCATGGCATCGGGCAAGCCGGACAGCGGCCCGCCGAAGGGCCTGCTTCGGGCCAGCATGGCGACGCGCCGCAAGCGCGGCCGGGTATGCCGCCGCCGATGGCCGGCAATGAACGTCAGCCGCAGCCGGGTTCGGTGGGACCAGCGGCGGGCCGTCCGTCCAACGGCGTGCCGCGGCCGTCGCAGGCTGGCGGCGCGAATCCGGCTGCCGTTGCGCAATCGGGTGCGCAACAGCACGGCGCGCCCCAACAATGGGGCTCGCTCGGACGTTCCGAGCCGGCCTGGACGCAGCCGCATCCGCCGATGGCTCGACAAACGCCGCCCGCGGACCAGCCGGGCAGTGCACGGCAAGCCGGCATCCCGCATCCGCCGGAGAACCCGGCCGCGCAACAGCAGGCGCGTCAGCCGGACGGACGTCCGCAATCGATGCAGCCGATGCAAGCGCCGCCGCATGCCGGGCCGCAACAGCAGCCCCAGCAGCCGCGTTTCGAAGCGCGTTCGCAGCCGATTGCGCAGCCGCCGCAGACGCAGCCCGCACGGCCCGAACCGCAGTTCCAGCAAGCGCGACAGCCGCATTTCGAACCGCGCCCGCAGCCGATGCCGCAGCCTCGCACCGAAGCGCAGTTCCACCAGGCGCAGCAGCCGCATTTCGAACCACGCCCGCAACCCATGCCACAGCCCCGCGCTGAAGTGCATCCGCAGATGCAAGCACGTCCGCAACCGGTCCAGCAACCGCATGCGCAACCGCAACCGCAGCCGCAACATGCCGAGCAGCACCAGGGCGGCGGCAATCGGGACGAGCACCACAAGGGCTGAGTGTCTGAGCGTCGTCTGCGTGGCCAAAGCGGCGCGCAAGCAACGACCGGCCGCGGCAAAAAAAACCCGCGACTCAAAAAATCGCGGGGTTTTTATATGCGACGCGGGCGCTAAGGCCCGTCGTCACACCGCATCAGATCGCCATCGGCGCAGTCAGCGGCTCGTGATGCCGATAACCGGCCAGCGAGAAATCCGCCGGCTCGATCTTCTCGAGCCATTCCGGCTCGTAGACGCCGGTTTTCGCATACTCGGGCACACGCTCCGAAATCGCAAGGCGCGGACTCTCGTACGGCTCGCGCGTCAATTGCTGCTGCAGCATGTCGAGCTGATTCTCGTAGATGTGCGCATCGCCGATGAAGTAGCTGAACCAGCGTGGCGTATAACCGGTCAAGCGCCCGACCAGATGCAGCAGCGCCGCGCCCTCGGTCAGATTGAACGGCGTACCCAGCCCGACATCATTGCTGCGGATGTACAGACACAGCGAAATTTCGCGACGCGCGACGTTCGGCAGGAACTGGTAAAGCAGATGGCAGGCGGGCAGCGCGATCTGGTCGAGCACCGCCGGATTCCACGCGTGAAACAGAATGCGCCGGTCGGCCGGATTGCGCATGATCGTATCGAGGCACTGACGCAATTGATCGATCGCCTTGTACAGCAGCACTTTCGACCGGCCATCCTCGTCGAATTGCGTGATCACGCGAAAACCGCGCGCCTGCGCATCGGCGAGCTGCGCGCTCGCGCCGGCGTCGAGCACCTTGTATGCGGGCCATCGACGCCACTGCACGCCGTACACGTCGCCGAGATCGTCGGGGCCTTCGCGATACGGATTGGCAAGCCACTGCTCGTTCTGGTTCGCGTTGCCGTCCCACACCTTGCAGCCGAGCGCGCGGAAATCCGCGGCACTGCGCGACGCGCGCAAAAACCCGACCAGCTCACCGATTGCCGACTTGAATGCGAGCTTCTTCGTGGTGACCGCGGGAAAGCCCTGCTGAAGATCGAAGCGCAGCATCGCGCCCGGCATACTGATGGTGCGGATGCCGGTGCGGTTTTCCTGCCACGTGCCGGTATCGAGAATCGTGCGAACGAGCTCCAGGTATTGTTTCATGCGGGTTCCTTCGACGAGGCGCGGCTGAAACTCGAAATGCGCCACGGGATTGAGCAAAGCCCGATTCTAACAAGCGCGACCCGCCGGCGCGTCGCGATGGCGTGCGGTATCGGGCATTCGAAAGGGGAGTTCAGCGACGCTGCCCGGAACGGACAGAAAGATGCGCGCAAGCGCGCGATAACCTGAAAAACGGCGACGATGTGCTGCGCCGATGTGCGGCGAGCGTCCCGCCCCGCCCGCGCTCGATCAGCCAGAGGAAAAAGGCATCGGGCAATGACGCCGCGCCGCGTCACACACCGAGCGTCACACCGCAAATCGCACCGCAACGGATGCTCGCGGCGCCTTGCGGCGCCGCCGCTTCAAAGATGCTGCACCGAAGCCGGTAAATCGCCGTGCGGCGCCGACATCGGCTCGCTTTCCATATGCCGCATCCCATGCGAACACAGCAGCCGGTACAGCGTGACCCGCGAGATGCCGAGCTCCTGCGCGGCATCGCCAAGCCGCCCGCGATGGCGCAGCAGCGCAAGCTCGATCGCCTGCCGCTCGGCGGCTTCGCGCGCCTGTGCGAGCGACACCGGCACGATCTCGACATACTCGGCGAGTTCGAGATCGCGCGCGGTGATGGCGCGTCCTTCCGACATCACGATCGCGCGCCGCACCCGGTTGATCAGCTCGCGCACATTGCCCGGCCAGCCGTAGTTATGCAGTGCCGCGATCGCATCGGGCGCGAAGCCGCGCAAGCGGCGGCTCGCATCTTTCTTGAAGCGCTCGAGCATATGGCGCGCGAGCAGTTCGATGTCTTTGCCGCGCGCGCGCAGCGGCGGCTCGTCGATCTGCAGCACGCACAGCCGGTGATAGAGGTCGGAACGGAAGCGCCCTTCGATCATCGCCGCGGTCATGTCCACGTGGGTTGCCGAGATGATCCGCACGTCGACGTCGATCGCCATATGACCGCCGAGCCGTTCGACCTTGCGCTCCTGCAAAAAGCGCAGCAGGCTCGCCTGGCTTTCCAGCGGCAGATCGCCGATTTCATCGAGAAAGAGAGTGCCGCCGTTGGCCGCTTCGACCCGGCCGATCTTGCGCTGATTCGCGCCGGTAAACGCGCCGCGCTCGTAGCCGAACAACTCCGATTGCAGCAGATGAGGCGGAATCGCACCGCAGTTGATCGGCACGAACGGCGCATTGCGGCGCGCCGAGCGCTCGTGAATCGCCACCGCCGTGAGTTCCTTGCCGGTGCCCGATTCGCCGGAGATGAACACCGGCGCATCGGTCATCGCGACCTTGCGAATCGAGCGGAACAGCGCGAGCATCGCGTCGCACGAGCCGACCATCTCGCCTTCGGCGCCCTGCGAGCCGTCATGCGCCGCGGTTTCGCTCAGCGAAATCATCCCGTACGCATGGCCGACCGAATCGACGATCCGATCGCCCGAATACGGCACCGTGACGTAATCGAAACAGTAGTCGCGTACGAGCCGGCGCAACGCGGCGTCCCGCAATTGTCCCGGGGTGGTGGCCGCGACCCAGCCGACATTCGGCATGGTCAGGCAGGATTCGAAAGCGGCGATCTCGTGCGGCTGGAAATCGCTGGAAAGATCGAGCAGGCCGCCCGCCGCCATGCCGGCGCGAACCGCCCGGCGCGCATCGCGCGCGGATCCTACGACTTCGACATGCCAGCCACGCTGCAGAAAACGCGTATTCAGTTCCGCGCTCGGATCGCGCGAAACATATATCAGTTGCCGCGTTGCGGGTTCCATTATTCAGATCCTCTCGTCAACGAACGTTAAGGATGACGCATGCACCTGAAACTGCGGTTCAGACACGCTGACTCATTCGGGATTCGCAAAGCGCAAAAACCGAACGGCCATTCCATTCCGTGCGGACAGCTGATCCCCAAGAAAGCGGCGTGTGTGTTTGAGACGGCCTGTTATGGGCCTTTTTTAAAAATTCAAAGCTGTTTTCGAGAGCTTACTATACGCGCGCGGGTTCGAAAACAATTATGCGAATTTAATCAGGGATCCTTTATCCATCAGGGTTTGGCGGCATCACAGCGATTTATTCAGCCGACAACTAAAACATTACCGGAAGCGCTTTTTCCGCGCTCGCTACAAGGTACTTCGTACCTTTCCATTTAACAAATTATAGGTATTTTGTGCTGCGCCGTTTCAACGCTGAAACGTTTTTTTCCGATTTCGATCGCATTACTCCCGGTTATCCCGGCCGCATCCAGACGTATCAAAGGATTGCGACCGATGGCACAGCTTTCGCTAAATGAAGTGCACCAGGGAGACACATCATGCGCCTCGCTTTCCGCATCGATCTGATTGGCCGGAGCTCATGTTTCGCATTCTGCGTAGCGCTCGCATTGGGTGCGCTGCCGCCGGGCGCAAATGCGCAGACAGCACAAGCCGCGCCGGCCGCATCCGCCACGCTGATGGAATCGAGCGATACCGTCGGCGGTTCTCCGGTCAGCGGGCAACCCGCCGCACTGGCCGCCGATAGCGACAGTCCGGTGGCCGTGAACGCGGCCCGCACATCCGACGATGCTGCACCGGTGAACGATATTTCGCTCGACGACCAGATGCTGTCGCGGCAACGCGGCGGCGCGCTCGGCATGGTGATGGTGGCCGCCACGCCGCGGCTGGTGCAAGGCGGCGGCAACCAGGTGACGTTGTGGGACGAGATCGCCCCGCCCTCGCCGCTGCCTGTTCCGGTCGACGCCGCGCGCGCCGCCCAGGGCAACGTCACGACGTACCAGAGAAGGTAGCCCGAAGCAGCAGCAGTGCAGGACCGGCACCGCGCCGCAGCGGCGGGCGCCGGACTCAGCCGGCGGAAGCCGGGCACCACCGAGGGATCAACCAGGCAACACCCAGGCACTATCCAGGCACCATCCAGGCAACACCAGAGAAAGGACCGGGACATGACTACGAACCTTCAGACGCCGCGCGCCTTCGGGCTGCCGGCGGCGTCACCGGACAGCGCACGTGCCAGCCGCAGGGCGCTAGCGACCGGCGCCGTTATCGTCATCGCGGCCATGTTCAGCGCGGGCTTCGCCGGCCACGCATGCGCCGAACAGGTCGCCAATCCGGGGGACATCGTGGTCGAGCGCAATGTGACGCCGCGCGACGCGTTCGTTCCGGTGCCGCGCGACCAGGATCCGGTCGGCGTACGCGCGACGACCTTCCCGGCCAACTCGTTCAATCCGGCGATCGCCACGCTGGTGGGCGACGCCGATCTGACGAACGCGCACGGCTCCAATGGCGTCGCCCAGGGCGGCGTGTTGGCCGGCACCGGCATGCAGGCGATCACGCAGATCCTGAGCGGCAAGGCGACCGGCAGCAACGTCGCGCTGAGCGCGGGCGGCATCGGTGCGCCCGCGACGGGAATCGGCGGCACGATCAGCTCATCGGTGACGGGCGCGCTCGCGCCACTGTCGAACGTGCTCGGCGGCGCGCTCGGAGGTATGAAATGAGCGCCCTCGCCCACCCGCGGTTCGGCCCGCCGGGCCAGGCGCTGCGTCGCGCTTCGCTGTGCGCGTGCGTCGCGTCGGTGGCCCTCGTGGTGGCCCTCGTGGCGGCCCTCGCCGCGAGCCACGCTCACGCGCAGGCGCAGCCGCCGGGCGTCCCCGCGATCAGCGCGGCCGCAACGATCGGCACCGGTGCGGGAGCCGGCGTCACCGGCGTGTTCACGGTCAATGAAACGGCCGGGCTCGATAACGTGCAGGCCAACCAGATCACGGTGACCAACGGCACCGTGGCCGGCAATGCAAACGCAAGCGTGCAAAGCGCATCGGCGGCCGCGAACGTGACGCGCGCGCAGGCGTCGATCGAAGCCGACGCGTTTTCGAATACTTCCGGCGCGCTGCTGGTGAACCAGTCGGCCGGAGCGGGAAATCTGCAGCGCAACAGCACCCAGGTGGGCACCGCCGCGCTCGGAATCGAGACCGTCGCGGATAGTGAGCTATCCGCAACGGCCCCGAGAAACGGGAGTCTGGGCAGATCCAGCACGATTCACGGCGTCCGCGAGGCCAGCATTTCCGGCGATGCCTTCAAAAACGCGAGCGGAATCGTGCAGATCAACCAGGCCGCCGGCGCCGGTAATGCCACGGCAAACAGTTTTGTGCTCCGTCCCCCGGCGGGCACTTTTTTTAACTGACCACATTTAAGTATCGGAGCGAATCATGAAGCGCACTCTTATTGCCGCAGCCGTTTTCGTCATCGCATCCGGCAGCGCACTGGCCGCGCCGCCCAAGGCCTATCTGTTCAACGCGAGCGGCGTGAGCGAGATGGTCGGCGTGGAAGGCATGGTCGGACTGTATGGCGGCGTGCATGTATCGAGCACGGCCGGCGCGGTGATCAACAACAACCAGTCGGTCAACGTGAACGCGACGCTCGATCCGCAGGCGCAGACCTACCGGAGCGGCGCCATCACGACCAGCTACAACAATCGCTCGACCTCGGTCAGAGGCGGCGGCACGGCTTTCGCGTTCACCACGCAGAGCCACTCGACCTCGAGCTCCGGCTCGCAGGGCTTGCAGGCATCGACCGGCTATGCGTACGGCAACCAGAGCGCCGGCGTGACGGGTGGCGGCTATCAAACGAGCCAGCAGGCGGCCGGCATCGCGGGCGGCTTCTCGCACACGAGCCAGAATTCCGGCGGCCATATCGCGGCGGGCGGCTCAATCGGCGCCGGCTACCACTACGACGTCCACAACACGCCGTCGCACGGCAGTGGCTCGATCAGCGCGGGCGCGGGCCTGCACGCCGGCTACAACGAAGCGAGCTATTCGAACGCGGCGGGCGTAGCCGGCGGCTTCGAGGCCACCGAAGCGTCCGGCCAGGGCCGCGCATGGGGTTATAGCGCCAACGAAGGCTCTGGCTTCGCGGCGCTCGGCGAGCACTCGTCGGGCTATTCGCGCAGCCGCTCGTCGTCGACCGATGCGTACGGCGCCGCATGGGGCGTCGACGCGACGATGGCGACCACCGGCGTGACGACCCGCGGCTCGGTGACCGAGCACATCGACAACCAGGCGGCCGGCACGCTGAATGCGACGACCGGCACCAATGCGGCCACCAACGTGTCGGGCAACCTCGGCGTGAACATCGCCGAAGGCATCAGCAACGCGCAGAGCAACGACGTGTCGCTCGCCTCGGTCGACATCGGCAACGTGTTCGGCAACGCGCAGGACTTCAGCAGCCAGTCGACCGGCGGCAGCGCCCGGATCAACAACTTCAATCTCAACGCGTCGGTCGGCAACGGCTCGCTGGCGGGAGTGACGGGCAACGTCGGCGTGAACGTCGCGTCCGGTATCGGCAACGTGCAGAACAACAGTCTCGCCGGCGCCGTGACGACGACCTCGCCGGGCAAGGCGATGACGACCGCGATGAACGCCACCGACGACAACTCGCAGAGCGCCGGCATGATGGTCCACGGGCAATTCCAGGGCACCGCGATGCTCGGTAACGACACGCTGCATGGCGCGTCCGGCAACATCGGCGTGAACATCGCCGGCGGCGCGGGCAACCTGCAGCACAACGGCCTCGCGATCGCGGCGCTCAACAGCGGCAGGTAACGGCGGCAAGTAACGGCGGCAAATAAGCCGCCGACGCCGAACCGTCGGCAGGCAGGTAGAAGCCACACAGCAGTCGAAGGACGCGCCGACAGCCGCAGAAGCTGCCGGCGCGAATCGGGCAGGAGACCAGCATGACCGGGTTGAAGGTGATCCCGGCGCTACGTTTCGCCGTGGCGCTGGCAGGTTGCGCGCTGGGCGCGAACTACGCCGCCGCACAGTCGAGCATCGACACGTCCACGTTCATGGGCGTGCCGCTGAAAAAGCCGATCCGTTCGATGAAGGATCTGCGCTACAGCCATGTCGTCAATCAGCAGTTCGACTATAGCTGCGGCGCGGCGGCGCTCGCCACCCTGCTCAAGTACGGCTATGGAATTGACATTCCGGAAACCGAACTGATCCGCCGGATGATGGTTTTCTCCACGCCCGAGGTCGTCGTCAAAAACGGCTTCTCGATGCTCGACATGAAGCACTTCGTCGAGACGATCGGACTGCGCGGCCGCGGTTTTCGCGTCAACATCGACGCGCTCCACCACCTTCAGATCCCCGTGATGGTCCTGATGAACATCGACGGGTACGAGCATTTCGTGATCGTCAAGCATGCGCAGGACGGCCGCGTGTTCATCGCGGACCCGGCGCTCGGCAATCGCATCGTGCTCGAAGAGGACTTCGCGAAGACCTGGAACGGTCTCGTGTTCGCGGTCCTCGGCAAACCCTTCAGGGAGGATTCCCCGCTGTTGCAGGACAACGAGTCGCTCGCGCTGAAGCTGCGCGCCAACGCGCTGGCAGCCGCCACCGCCGCGACGCCCTTTTTCGAGTACGGCCTGAACAAGGCAGACATGTTCTGAACCCATCATGAAGTCACGCCTCAACCCGCTCGGGCTCGTCCTCTGCGCCGCCGCATGCGGTGCAAGCGGCGTGGCCTATGCGTCGGACGGCGCCGCCGCGCCGCCCGCGCTCGAGCTTGCGGTCCCGCGCGAGAGCGCGGCTGCGCCGCTCGAGGTGCAGCTCGTCGGCGACGACGTGCTCGCGACCCAGACCGGCAAATACGCCGGCGCGACGATGATCTCCGGCTTCGTACTGAACGTCATCTCGCAATGGCATCTGCCCAACGGCGTGAACGCGCTCGCGCAGGGGTCACTGAGCGCCGCGCGCAACCGGGCCGGCCAGATGACGGGTTCCATCAGCACCGCCGCCAGCGTGAGCGGCGCTCCGCACGGCCACGGCGGCCACGGCGGCTATATGGGCAATTGGGGCGAGCGCGGCGATTGGGGCGCCAACCCCAACGCGTCCGTCGACGGCGGCCAGAGCATCAGCGTGAACGGCGTGTCGCAGGTCACCCAGGTGGCCGGCGACCGTAACAGCGGCACCAACTCCGCGCTGATCGATTTCAGCAATGGCGCGACGACGCCAACCGGCCCCGCCAATGCACCGACGGCGATGGCCAGCAATTCGACCGGCTCGGTGAAAGCCGGCATTTCCTTCGGTAGCAACGGCGTGAGCGTCGCACTGCAGACTCCCGCTGGGCTCGCCACCCAGACGATCGCACCGGGCAGCGGGCAGATCGCCCAGTTGCTGCAAATTGCAGGCAATAACCAGCAAGTCGCCAACGCCCTGCAACTCCATCTGCAGACACAGCAGATGCCGGCCGCGATGCTCAGCCAGCTAGGCGTACTACAGGCATTGCAAAACAGGAGATGACGAGGCGGCCCGCCATCCGCCGCCGGCAGCACACGCAGGGAAGATACGGCCGCGCCATCTGCAGTCGGCGCGCGCGGCCGGCGCACGGGGGGAGCTGGAAAATGAAAAACGTGTTATCGACCAGGGCGCCGCGCATGGCGCTGGCGGCCATTCCGGCCGCCGCCATGCTGTTCGCCTTTTCGCAGACGGCGGGCGCGCAAGCGCTCGCCGGTCAATCTCTGGAAGACAGACTGAATACTCTGATGCGAGTCGTCGACGAACAGCAGCGGCAAATCCATTCACTCGAGCGCCAGGTCACCCAGCTCGAGATGGCGCAGCGCGGCCGCGGGATGCCGGGCGCCGGCGCGCCCGCGAGCAGCGAGGCGCTCGCCGGGCAGCCCGGCGCGGACGGTCTGCCGGTCCCGCTGCCGCCGCTCGCGCAGGCCACGCCGGGCGCGGCCGCGCCGGGCAATGCGACCGGCACCGCGACCGGCGTGCCGGTCAGTCCGCCGTCGCCCGAGGGTGGCGGCTCAGTTGGCAACTCAGGCGGCAGCCCGACAGGTACCGCCGCCGGCAACGCGAACGCCGGCGCGGGCGGCCTGCCGCCCGCCACCGATGGCAGCGGCGCGGTCGGCCAGACCCAGCGCGCGGCCGAGCCGGTGCGCACCCAGGCCGAACAGGCGGTCGTGCAGCGCGAACACGCGCCGCTGTTCGATCACAAGCTGACGATGGACTTCGGCATCAGCGACACCTACTACGATCGCCGCCAGCTACAGTTGTCGGGCTTCCTCGCGCTCGATGCGATCTTCCTCGGCAACATCAATCTCGGCCAGACCAAGTCGCACCAGCTGATGGCGGATCTCGACACGCGCTATGGGCTGACCGACCGGATCAGCGTCGACGTCGACGTGCCGTACATCTACCGGCGCAGCAACTTCATCGTCGGCGGCGCGGGCGGCGCGGCCAGCACGCTATCGGACGCGACGGTGTCGAGCCACGACATCGGCGACGTGAACTTCGGCATCTACTACCAGTTCCTGAGAGAAACCAACAGCCTGCCGGACGTGGTCGGCAGCCTGCGCTTCAAGGCGCCGACCGGCAGCTCGCCGTTCGGCCAGAAGGTCGTGCAGATCGACGCGAACAACACCAATCTGGTCGCGCCGACCGAACTGCCGACCGGCACCGGTTTCTGGAACATCACGGCGGGCGTGTCGGTGCTGAAGACTTACGACCCGGTCGTGCTGTTCGGCAGCGTTTCGTATACGTACAACCTCGCGCGTTCGTTCGCCGACATCTCGTCGGTAGAGGGGCAAGTCGAGCCGGCGACGGTCAAGCTCGGCGACATCGTGCAGTTCGGCGGCGGCGTCGCGCTGGCGTTCTCCGACAAGGACTCGGCCAGCGTGTCGTTCACGATGGCGCTCGAACCCGAATCGAAAACCCGCGCGCCGGGCGGCTCCTATCAGGGGGTGCCGGGCAGCGAAACGACGGCCGCGGTGATGAATTTTGGCTTGAACCACGTGGTGAACAAGCATCTGACCATCAACGGCGCGGTATCGATCGGGCTCACCCCCGATGCGCCGAACTTCGTGGTCGGCATGCGGTTCCCCTATACCTTCTGAGCTGTCAACGATGCGAGGTCGAACGTGCGTGAATCACCTCATCTGACCAGTGCAGGCTCCATGGCGGCAGCGGGATCGCATCTGTCGCTGGCCTCGCCGAAGGAGCGCGGCGGCGCCCTGCCCGCCGGTGCACCCGCTTGCTCAACCGCTTGCTCAACCGCCGCTTCGGACGCGGACTCCGCCGCCGCTTCGGCAGCGGGCGGCGCGCCGGATTTGCCGCGGGCCGCGGTGCGCCGCGCCGCCGCTTGTATCCCGTGCACACCGTGCAGCGCAGCCAGCACGAACACCGCGGGCGCGGCCGCCCCCATCGCGCATCCGCAGCTCGAGCGCCAGCTGCTGTACGTCGCGCGCGTGCCCGACGAAACACTCGTCGCGCATCTGAAAAGCCGCGGCTGGCGGGTCGCGGCCGCGCGTTCCGCGCACGAACTCGGCCGGCTCGTGAAGCCCGATCTGGCCTGCGCGGGCATCGTCGATCTGGCGAGCTTCGCGCCGCGCGACATCGGCGGACTCGAAACCAGCCTGCGTCAGCAGCAGGTCGGCTGGATCGCGCTCGCGAGCGCCGAGCGGCTCAACGATCCGCTGGTGCGGCGGCTGGTGCGCCACTACTGCTTCGACTTCGTGAAACCGCCGGTCGCCCATGCGACGATCGACTACCTCGCCGGCCACGCGTTCGGCATGGTCACGCTGTGCGATCCGGAAGTCGCGCCGCCCGTCAGCGAATCCGGCGACGAGGAAATGGTCGGCACCTGCGAGGCGATGCAGCAGCTCTTTCGCACGATCCGCAAGGTCGCGAACACCGATGCAAGCGTGTTCATCTCGGGCGAGTCGGGCACCGGCAAGGAACTCACCGCGCTCGCGATCCACGAACGCTCGCCGCGCCGCAAGGCGCCGTTCATGGCGATCAATTGCGGCGCGATTCCGCATCATCTGTTGCAATCGGAGTTGTTCGGTTACGAGCGCGGCGCGTTCACCGGCGCGAATCAGCGCAAGATCGGCCGGGTCGAGGCCGCCGACGGCGGCACCCTGTTCCTCGATGAAATCGGCGATCTGCCGCTGGAGAGCCAGGCGAGCCTGCTGCGCTTCCTGCAGGAAGGCAAGATCGAGCGGCTGGGCGGGCGCGAGTCGATTCCGGTCGACGTGCGGATCATCTCCGCGACCCACGTCGATCTCGACAGCGCGATGCGCGACGGCCAGTTCCGCGCCGACCTGTTTCATCGGCTGTGCGTGCTGCGCATCGACGAGCCGCCGCTGCGCGCGCGCGGCAAGGACATCGAAATTCTCGCGCATCACATCCTGCACAAGTTCAAGACCGACAACGCGCGCAAGATTCGCGGCTTTACGCCGTCGGCGATCGAGGCGCTTTACAACTACAACTGGCCGGGCAATGTGCGCGAGCTGATCAACCGCGTGCGCCGCGCGATCGTGATGGCCGAGACCAAGCTGATTTCCGCCGGGGATCTCGATCTCGTCGGCTTCACCGAGCGGGAAAGCATGACGCTCACGCAGGCGCGCGAGGCCGCCGAAAAACGCGCGATCGAGGCGGCGCTGCTGCGTCATCGGCACCGCTTGAACGAGGCGGCGGCGGATCTGAATATTTCGCGCGTCACGCTGTATCGGCTGATGGGCGTGCATGGCTTGCGCGAGCTGGGCGGCGCCGACGACAAGGGCGCGCCGGCGGCGCGCGAGCCGGGGCGGGAATAAGCGTGGGAATAAGCGCGGGAATAAGCGTGGGAACAGGCGCGGGAGCGGCGGCGGGCGCGTCAGGTAGAATCGCCCGGTTACCCTCCCTTTTCCATTCGATGACGACGCTCACCCTGATCGTCGCTCGCGCCAGCAACGGCGTGATCGGCCGCGACAACGAGTTGCCCTGGCGACTGCCCGAAGACCTCAGGTTCTTCAAGCGCACCACGATGGGCGCGCCCATCATCATGGGCCGCAAGACCCATGAATCGATCGGCCGGCCGTTGCCGGGACGCCGCAATATCGTCGTCACGCGCGATGCGACGCGGCGCTTTCAGGGCTGCGACAGCGCCACCAATCTCGACGACGCGCTGCGGCTCGCCGGCCAGGACCAGGCGCCGCAAGCGTTTCTGATCGGCGGCGCGCAGTTGTACGAGGAAGGGCTGCGTCACGCGGACAAGCTGATCGTCACCGAGATCGCGGCGGACTTCGACGGCGACGCGACCTTTCCGGCGATCGACAGGAACGTGTGGGAAGAGATTGCGCGCGAAGCGCACCACTCGAACGCGCCGAACGATTTCGACTACGCGTTCGTCACCTATCAGCGCAGGGATGTCTGAAGGCGCCGCCGGCGCCTGAACGGCCAGCCGGGTGCCGGCGACGTGCAATGAAAAACGCCACGCAACCTTCGTTGCGTGGCGTTTTTCATTGCTGCGAGGTTGCGCGGCTTACTGCCCCGCGACCGTCATTTTCTCGATCAGCACCGAGCCGATCTGCTTCGTGCCGCGCGTGATCGTGTCCGCGCCGATCGCGACGATATGGCGGAACATCTCCTGCAGCGTGCTCGCGACCGTGATTTCCTCGACCGGATACTGAATCTTGCCGTTCTCGACCCAGAAGCCCGACGCGCCGCGCGAGTAATCGCCAGTCACGTAGTTGACGCCCTGCCCCATCAATTCAGTCAGCAGCAAGCCGGTGCCGAGCTTTTTCAGCATTTGCTCGAAGTCGTCTTCCGGGCGGGTATTCGTGCTGAGCAGCGACAGATTGTGCGAGCCGCCCGCGTTGCCGGTGGTCTGCATGCCGAGCTTGCGCGCCGAATAGGTCGACAGGAAGTAGCCTTCGACCACGCCGTCTTTCACGACCGAGCGCTGGCGCGTGCGCACGCCTTCCTCGTCGAACGGCGCGCTGCCCATCGCGCGTGCGACGTGCGGGTCCTCGACCACCTGCACATGCGGCGCGAATACCGGCTTGCCGAGACTGTCGACCAGAAACGAGGTCTTGCGATACAGCGCGCCGCCGCTCGTTGCCTGCACGAACGCGCCGAGCAGCCCGGCCGCGAGCGGCGCCTCGAACAGCACCGGCACCTTGCGCGTATCCAGCCCGCGCGCGCCGATGCGCGCGAGCGCGCGTTGCGCGGCATAGCGGCCGACCGCTTCGGGATCGGCGAGCTCGCCGGCGCTCCGCGTCGACGTATACCAGTCGTCGCGCTGCATGTTGCGGCCGCTGCCGGCAATCGGCGCGCACGCGATGTAATGGCGCGAATACGGATAACCGGCGAGAAAGCCGCGCGAGGTCGCGAGCACGAAATGCGAGTGCTGCGCCGACACGCTCGCGCCTTCCGAGTTCCTGATTTGCGGATCGGTCGCGAATGCGGCGTCTTCCGCGCGGCGCGCGATTTCGACCGCTTCGTCGGCCGACAGATTCCACGGGTGATACAGATCGAGATCGCGCGGCGCGGTTTCGAGCAGCTCGGCTTCGGCGAGGCCCGCGCAATCGTCTTCCGCGGTGAAGCGCGCGATGTTGTAGGCGGCCGCGACCGTGTCCTTCAACGCCTGCGGCGAGAAGTCCGACGTGCTCGCGTTGCCGCGCTTGTTGCCGATGAACACCGTGACGCCGACCATCTTGTCGCGGTTGTGCTCGATCGTCTCGACTTCGCCGCGGCGCACCGAGACCGACAGGCCGTCGCCTTCGGAGATTTCGGTTGCGGCGTCGGTGCCGCCGAGCGCCTTCGCGTGACGGAGGATGTCCGAGGCGATTTCCTTCAGTTCATCCTGGGTATGCGGAAAAAAGCGCTGCTTGACGTCCATGTCTGCTGCCATTGTCGTTGCCGTCCTGTTCGGGGCCGCGCGGCCCTGGGTATGCGCACCGCGATCGCCCGATGCCACGCGAGAACGTGCGCATCGACACATCGGTGCGGGGTAAATGCATCCCGCGATCATAGCAAGGTACGCGACGCCGTACCTGGCATTCGCGGCGCGATACGTGAGCGCGGCGCGCGCTTTGTCAGGGCCCGGCGAAAGCTTGCTGGCGGGCCGGCGTGACGAGCCGGGACGGGCCGGGACGAGCCGCAACGGGCTGGCGTAAATCGGCGGGAGCGGCCTCGAGCCGGGCGGGCGCCGCACGTTACAATACCCGCCATGACACGCAAAACCCGCATTCAACCGATCGAATCCGTCGTGACGGAAGTCGATGAAAACGGCTACGACCGTCCGAGCAAGTCCCAGGTCAAGCGCGAAATGCAGGCGCTGCAGGAGCTGGGCGCGGAGCTGGTCGCGCTGCCCAAGGACGCGCTCAAGCGCATGCCAATGCCCGAAAAGCTCGACGAAGCGGTGCGCGAAGCGCGCCGCATCACCGATCACGAAGGCAAGCGCCGCCAGCTCCAGTACGTCGGCCGCGTGATGCGCTCGCTGCTGGACGCGGAAACCGCCGCGCTGCGTACCGCGCTCGACACCTACAAGGGCGTCAACAGGACGGAAACCGCGAAGCTCCACTGGATCGAGCGCACCCGCGAAGAACTGCTCGCCGACGACGCCGCGCTGACCGGGTTCATCCGCCAGCATCCGAACGCCGACCCGCAGCAGGGCCGCACGCTGATCCGCAACGCGCGCAAGGAAGCGCAGCAGAACAAGCCGCCGCGCTACTTCCGCGAACTGTTCCAGTGGATCAAGAGCGCGGCCGGCCCGGACGATGACGCCGACGCCGATCACGCGCATGACACCGACCTCCCCCCGGAAGACGACGATGACGACCGCGACGCCTGATCGACGCAAGCAGCGTAACCATCCCGACGAAATCGTGATCGGCCTCGTGTCGATCAGCGACCGCGCATCGACTGGCGTGTACGAGGACAAGGGTATTCCGGCGCTGCAGGACTGGCTCGGTGAGGCGCTCACGTCACCATGGCAGGTCCTCACGCGGGTAATTCAGGACGATGCGCCGACGATTTCGGCGACGCTGATCGAGCTGATCGACGAACTCGGCTGCGATCTGGTGCTGACCACCGGCGGCACGGGCCCGGCGCGCCGCGACGTGACGCCGGAGGCAACGCTTGCGGTCGCGACGAAGGAAATGCCCGGTTTCGGCGAACAGATGCGGCAGATCAGCCTGAACTTCGTGCCCACCGCGATCCTGTCGCGCCAGGTGGCGGTGATCCGCGAAACGGCGGACCACGCCGCGCTGATCATCAATCTGCCGGGCCAGCCGAAATCGATCAGGGAAACGCTCGAAGGTCTGCGCGATGCCCATGACAACAATGCGCTGAAGGTGCCGGGGATTTTCACCGCGGTGCCCTACTGCATCGACCTGATCGGCGGGCCGTATATGGAAACCAACGCCGACGTGGTGAAGGCGTTCCGGCCGAAGAGCGCGGTGCGCGCTCCACGGCAGGCTTAGGGCCGCGGCCGCGGAGCCCCGTCGCGCGGGCCCTGGCGGTTATTCATCGCGGATTTTCCGCTTATTTGCCGCTTATTTATCGCTTGCGGCGGCGTGCGGCGCCGGCTGCGGCGGCACGAGGAAGTGCTCGCGGTAGTACTTCAGTTCGTCGATCGATTCGTGGATATCGGCCAGCGCCGTGTGCATCGCGCGCTTCTGGAAACCCTTGTAGATGGCCGGCTGCCAGCGGCGGCACAACTCTTTCAGCGTGCTCACGTCGAGATTGCGATAGTGGAAGAAGCGCTCCAGCTCGGGCATCCAGCGCGCCATGAAACGGCGGTCCTGGCAGATCGAGTTGCCGCACATCGGCGATTTGCCCGGCGGCACGTACTGACCGAGAAATTCGCGGATCTGTTCGGTGGCGTCGGCCTCGCTGATCGTCGACGCCTTCACGCGACCGATCAGGCCCGAGCGGCCGTGCGTGTTCTGATTCCATTCGTCCATTTTCGCGAGCGTCGCGTCGCTCTGATGAATCGCGAGCACCGGCCCTTCGACCATCCTGTCGAGCGTCGAATTCGTCACCACCACCGCGATCTCGATGATGCGGTCGGTGTCGGGCTCGAGCCCGGTCATTTCCATATCCAGCCAGATGAGATTCATGTCGCTGCGCACGAGCGGCTGGTCGGTGGATGCGAGGATGTCAGTCATGAAGGCAACCCTGAGGGCCGGGCGATGGGCTTCGCTAAAAGCCCGCGCGCCGCGGCGCGTGTTCGTTTGAGATGGATTCGCGGTTCGCCGGCGGTGCGCGCCGCGCTGGGCCGCGGCTTGAAGCCGCGTCGCTCGACCCGCCGGCGCAGCCGCTGCCCGGCTTGCTGCCTGCACCGCCATCGAGCCGCTATTCAGGCCCGCAATTCAGGCCCGCTTTAGGCCCGCTTTAGGCCCGCTTTTAGGCCGTACCCCCCCGCCGCGAAGCGGGAAGAAACATATAATTCTCGCATAGATACCACGGAATCCCCGGATGCCTACCCTGTACTTCACCGTCCTGTTCGCCGTCGCCATCGTGGCGATGGTCGGCACCAAACTCTGGCTCGCGTCGCGGCAGATCCGCTTCGTCGCCGCCCACCGCGAACAGGTGCCGAGCCAGTTCGCGAACACCATCGCGCTCACCGCGCATCAGCGCGCGGCCGACTACACCGTCGAGCGCACGCGCCTCGCAATGATCGAGATCGTCGTCGGCGCGGCCGTGCTGATCTGGCTCACGCTGCTCGGCGGCGTGCAGATGCTCGATTTCGCGATTTCCGACTGGCTCGGCCGCGACTACGCCGGCCAGATCGCGCTCGTCGCCGCGGTGATCGCGATCACCAGCGCGATCGATCTGCCGTTCGATTACTACCGGCAATTCGTGGTCGAGCAACGCTTCGGCTTTAACCGGATGAGCAAGCGCCTGTTCGTCCTCGACCGCGTCAAGGGTACGCTGCTCGGCATCGCGTTCGGTCTGCCGCTGCTCTTCATCGTACTGTGGCTGATGAATCGCGCGGGCGACCTGTGGTGGCTGTGGGCGTGGGTCGTGTGGGTCGCGTTCCAGATGTTCGGCCTGTTGATTTTCCCGACCTTTATCGCGCCGCTCTTCAACAAGTTCGAGCCGCTCAAAGACGAAGCGCTCGTCAATCGCATCGAGGCGCTGATGAGGCGCTGCGGCTTCGCCGCGAAGGGCCTGTTCGTCATGGACGGCAGCCGCCGCTCGGCGCACGGCAACGCGTACTTCACCGGCTTCGGCGCAAGCAAGCGCATCGTGTTCTTCGACACGTTGCTCGCGCGTCTGTCGGGCCGCGAGATCGAAGCGGTGCTCGCGCACGAACTCGGCCACTTCAAGCGCCGTCATGTGATGAAGCGGATGCTCGTCACGTTTGCGATCAGCCTTGCGATGCTCGCGCTGCTCGGCTGGCTGTCGCGGTGTGTGTGGTTCTACGAGGGGCTCGGCGTGCGGCCGTCGCTGATCGGCGGCAACAGCGGACTCGCGCTGGTGCTGTTCTTCCTCGCGCTGCCGGTGTTCATGTTCTTCGTCACGCCGCTCGGCAGCCTCAGCTCGCGCAAGCACGAGTTCGAAGCCGATGCGTTCGCGGCAACGCAAACCGACGCACAGGATCTCGTCAATGCGCTCGTCAAGCTGTATGAGGACAACGCATCCACGCTGACGCCCGATCCGCTGTATACCGCGTTCTACTATTCGCATCCGCCGGCCTCGCAGCGGATCGATCGACTGTTGCGGCACGCATGAGCGGCCGCATCCCGAAGAAAACTTCGCGCGCGGCCGCCGCGTCCGCTGCGCGCAGCGGTGGGCTCGTGGTCGCCGCGCATGGCCGCCATTATCTGGTCGCGCCCGAGGACGGCGGCGCGCTGCTGCAATGCTTTCCACGCGGCAAGCGCAGCGAGGTCGCGGTCGGCGATCGCGTGATCTACGAGCCGACTTCCGCGGATCAAGGCGTGATTGTCGAAATCGGCGAGCGGCGCAACCTGCTGTATCGGTCGGATCAGTACAAGTCGAAGCTGTTCGCCGCGAATCTCGATCAGCTGCTGATCGTGCTCGCAACCGAGCCGCATTTCAGCGAGGACCTGCTCGGCCGCGCGCTCGTCGCCGCCGAGGCGAACGAACTGAAGCCGCTGATCGTGCTGAACAAGATCGACGTCACCGACGCTCTGGACGGCGCGCGCAAGCGGCTCGAGCCGTATCGTGCGCTCGGTTATCCGGTACTCGAAGTGTCGATCCGGATGCAGCCCGACGCGGCGCGCGCGGTACTGACCGAGCATCTGCACGCTCATGCGACGCTGCTGCTGGGCCAGTCGGGGATGGGCAAGTCGACGCTCGTAAACCTGCTGATTCCGGATGCCGATGTCGCGACGCGCGAGATTTCGACCGCGTTGAACAGCGGGCGTCATACCACGACGTTCACACGTCTTTATCCGCTGCCGGCTGCGAGTGGCGCGACCGGCGCGGCCGGCGCGTTGATCGATTCGCCGGGCTTCCAGGAATTCGGCCTGCATCACCTGACCGAAGGGCGGCTCGAACGCGCGTTCCCCGAGTTCCGGCCGCTGCTGCCGAACTGCCGCTTCTATAACTGCCATCATCTGCACGAGCCGGGCTGCGCGATTCTCGAGGCGGTCGCCGACGGCCGCATCCGCCGCGAACGGCATGCGCTCTACGCGCAACTCGTGCACGAAGCAGGCCAGATCGTCCGCTGATATGAAGCTGATGCGCGCGCCGAACCTGATTACCGGACAGCACTGGGTCAACGTGCTCGAAACCGCCGGCATCGCGTGCGAGCTGCATAACCGCTATCTGAACGGCGCGCTTGGCGAGATTCCGGCCGATCAATGCGCGCCGGAGCTGTGGCTCGTCGACGAGCGCGATGAAGCACTCGCGCGGCGTCTGATCGCAGCCGCATTGCAAGGACCGGCGGCGGATGCGCCGAGCTGGCAATGTCAGCAATGCGGCGAAACGCTGGAGGCGCAGTTCACTGTGTGCTGGCAATGCGCAACCGTGAGAGATCCGCTGAACGGGTGATGCCGCGAGCGGCCTCGCGGTGACGGCCACGCACAAGGGCCTGGGTTCGCGGCTGGAGTACAGGCGCGCCGCCGGCGGGACGCACCTGGAAACAAAAATGCCGTTCAATCGTTGGACTGAACGGCATCATCGCAAGGCCCGGCTTTTCCAGACGCTGCAGCGTTCTAGTTCTAATTGCGAGATCGCATCAAGAGAGCCACACCGCGATGGTCAGCATCAGCAGCAGGATCATCCATAGAATGACCGCGCGCCACACCAGACCTACCGCCGATTGCAGCGTACGCGGCGTGCAGTCGTCGCCGACCTGCAGCGGGCCACCATCGCCAGTCGCAAGCGCGTCGAGACTCGACGGCTCGGCGAGCGGTCCAGCGAGGCGCGCGCCGAGTGCTCCACTGCCCGCGGCAAGCAACACGCCGTCGTTCGCATTGGGCCATTGCCGCGCGTGATTGCGCCACGCGTAAATCGCATCCTCGAAATTGCCGACGATCGCAAAACCCAGCGACGTCAGTCGCGCCGGCACCCAGTCGATCACGAAAAACGCGCGCTGCGCGAAGCTCGAAAACGCCACGGTACGATCGTCGGCTGGCCGCGCCCATGCACGGGCCAGATATTCGGCGCACCGGTACAGCACGGCACCCGCGGGGCCGACCGGAATCAGGAACCAGAAGAACACGCCGAACACATGACGATGCGATGCGACCACCGCATGAATCAGCGTATGACGCACGATCTCGCTGACCGGCATATCGACGGTATCGAGTCCGGTCCACTCGTTGAGAATTTCGCGCGCGCGCGGCACGTCGTCGTTGTTCAACGCGAGATGGATGTCGGTGAAGTAATGGCTGAACTGCCGGAAGCCGAGCGTGAAGTACAGCACGACGACGTTCCACGCGAACGCCAGCAGGAAATGAATGTGATACAGCACGTAGTAGACGAGCGCGACGGCGAGCGTCCAGGGAACTACGACCACCAGCCATGCCAGCAAACCGTGCCGTTGCTTGCCGGCATCGAATCCGTGTGCCGCCGACTCCGCATGGTATTGAAGCAGCGCGGACACCGGATTGCCCGGTGACAGCGCGCGTACCTGTTCAATGATCAGAGCCAGCAATACGGAGAAAAAAGTCATGCGATGCGCCGTGCTTTTTTGAGTTTTACGATTGTTTTATAACGATAGCACAGGGTCGGATGCGACTGAGCGCGGACGCGGACAAACCGGCGGTCACTGCGTCGTCCACGCAACTTTGCCGGCTCGAGGCGCGCAGCCGGCTCAAGCGGCGAGGAAACGATAGAGGTTGCGCAACATCGCCGCGGTCGCACCCCAGATGAAGTGATGGCCTTGAATCGCGGTCGAAGCGTCCGCGTCAGCGCTTGCGTGCATGGTTTGCCGGCTACCGTGTTGCTGCGCGGCTTCAGCGACTTCCAGCGCCGCTTCGCCACGCGGATAGGGCATCGCGAAAAAGCGCCGCTCGCCGCCCTCGTAGCGGAACAGGCGCTCCTCGTGATTGGCCGGGTTCATCAGGAACGCGAGCGGCACTTCGAAGACCTCGGCCACCTCGAGCGCGTCGATCTGCAGCGTGAACGGCGGATGCACGAGGCCGATCACCGGCGACACGCAAAAACCGGTGCCCGTCAGATAGTCGGGCAACGCGCCGAGAATTTCCACGCGCGACGCATCCAGACCGACTTCTTCGTGCGCTTCCCGCAGCGCCGTCGCGATCGCATCTGCGTCGGATGCTTCCTGACGACCGCCGGGGAAACTCACCTGACCGGCATGATCGTTCAGATGGTCCGCGCGCTGCGTGAGCAGCACGGTCAGGCCATGTTCGCGTACCACGAGCGGCACCAGTACCGCGGCCACACGTGGATCGATTTCGGTATTGCGCCACGGCGCGTCGGAGATCTTCTCCGGCGTCCAGGCTAAGCGGCGTTCGAAACGCGCTCGCAACGCATCGGGCGTAAGGCGCTCGCCGGCCACCGGCGGCAGATCGGCGCCGGTGGCAACGACGGGCAAGGATTCGGGCTCAAAGACGGGGCGGATCAACGGGTCTCTCTGATGAGCGGGGACATGCCGCTATTTTGACCTGGCCAACAAAAAAGCACCCGCGAGGGGTGCTTTTTCTTACAGCATTTACGCTTGGGAAGCAGCGCGGTCTTTCGAGACCAGCTTTTCCTTGATTCGAGCCGACTTGCCCGAACGCTCGCGCAGATAGTACAGCTTCGCACGACGCACATCGCCGCGACGCTTGACGACGATGCTCGCCAGCAGCGGCGAATACGTCTGGAACGTACGCTCGACGCCTTCGCCCGACGAAATCTTACGGACGATGAACGACGAATTCAGACCACGGTTACGCTTGGCGATCACGACGCCTTCGTAAGCCTGCACACGCTTACGCGTGCCTTCAACCACGTTCACACTGACGATGACCGTGTCACCCGGACCAAAATCGGGAATGGTCTTTTCGCCGAGAACGCGCGCGATTTCTTCCTGCTCGAGTTTTGCAATCAGATTCATCACTGACTCCTAGATCCATCTTGTCGGCGTTCGTACCTGCCTTACGCTGGTTTCCCGCGAGTTGCCCCGCTGCGCTCGGCTACGGCCCCGATAGAGGATGGGTTCACATCTGGCGCCGCACACGCATGTACGACACCGCCTTATGTCCGCTCGAAAGACCGGCAGCCTCAGGCCTTCGGCTCTTCCTTCGCGAGACTTGCCAGCCATGCCTCATCGGCACGGCTCAGCATTTTGTGCTTCCTGGCCTTCACGATCAGATCGGGCCGTTTGTTCAACGTATTGCGCAGCGCTTCGCGCCGGCGCCATATCTCGATTTCCGCATGATGGCCGCCGAGCAGCACATCGGGAACCCGTACGCCCTCGTATTCTTCAGGACGCGTGTAATGCGGGCAATCGAGCAGCACGTCGACGAAACTGTCCTGTACCGCCGACTGCGAATCGTTCAGCACGCCCGGAAGCTGACGTACGACCGCGTCCATCAACGCCATCGCGGGAAGCTCACCACCCGATAGCACGAAGTCGCCAAGACTGACTTCCTCGTCGACAACGCGGTCCAACAGACGCTGGTCGACCGCTTCATAGCGCCCGCACAACAGAATCAAACCGGGTTCGGCAGCGAACTTCATCACGCGCTCGTGATTCAGTGTGGCACCTTGCGGCGACATCATCACGACCCGCGCTCCGGCGATGCCCTGCTCCGCCTGCGCCGCTTTCGCGGCGCCGATCGCCGCTTCGAGCGGTCTGGCCAGCATCACCATGCCAGGGCCGCCGCCGTACGGACGATCGTCGATCGTGCGGTAGTTGTCGGTTGTGAAATCGCGCGGATTCCACGTCCGCAACCCGTAGCGCTCCTGCTTCGCAGCCCTGCTGGTAATACCCCAGTCAGTCAACGCGCGGAACATTTCAGGAAAGAGCGTCACGACATCGAACTGCATCGCTCTCTCCACTTAACGAAAGATTCAATAATCAGCTTCCCAGTCGACGACGATCTGCCTTGCCGCCTGGTCCACCGTTTTGACATAGACGCCGACGAACGGAATCAAACGTTCGGCAGCCACCGGCTTACCGCTTTTATCCGTAGCCGGATATTCGACACGAAGCACCGACTGCACACCGTTGTCGATCATACCGGCGACCTTACCAAGATTGAGCCCGGCGAGGTTCACGACGTCGAGGCCGATCAGATCGACCCAGTAGAATTCGTCGGCTTCGAGAGCCGGAAATTCGCTGCGGCTGATGTACACACGACCGCCACGCCACGCCAGCGCCGCATCACGGTCAGTGACGCCGCCCAGGCTGGCAACCACACTGTCGCCATGCGTTTTGGCCTGTAGCGACGGTGCCGATCTGCGCTCCTGGCCTTTCAGCAACCACCAGCGCCTCGCGCTCAACAGAGCATCGCCGCCCTGCCCGGCATCCGCGTGGGCGGACACCTTGACCCAGCCTTTGAGACCGTAAGCATCGACGATTGCGCCGACCTCGATCGCATCGGCCGGCCAGCTTGCCGCCGTTTCCGCACGCATTTCCGCAACTTCGGAAACGGCGCTCGCCACGGCGGCTTTCGCTTTGTCGTCGGCTCGTTCGACCGGCTTGCGGACGAATGCGCCAAACGACGCCTGACCAGACGCCTTCCCGCGCGAACCTGCTCTGGCGCGACCAGAACTGCCGGAATCACGCTCAGACATGGGATGACCTCGAAGACAACTTCGCCGACAATGTCGGCGTCTGCATCAGTAGAACAATTTACGTATCGAAATGCTCGCGCAGGCTGCGCGAACTACCGACGATACGCATGTGTGCCGCCATTTTTCAGGCAGCCGGCTGCGCCTTTTGCGCTTCCTTCACGAGACGCTCGACGGTCGGCGACAATTGTGCGCCAACGCCTTGCCAGTACGTCAGGCGATCCTGAGCGATACGCAGGGACTCGCCCTTCGTAGCGACCGGGTTGTAGAAGCCGACGCGCTCGATGAAACGGCCGTCACGACGGCTACGCGAGTCAGTGGCGACGATGTTGTAGAACGGGCGCTTCTTGGAGCCGCCACGAGCCAAGCGGATGATGACCATACTAGAATCCTTGAAAACCGGGGTTCGGAACGACTGAAACACGCGATTATAGCGGGAAACCGACGCCATAACAAACACTTACCGGGATAGACTGAGCGACATTGTTGCGCCGGCCGGCAGCGACGGGCTCGCAAACCCGTTCGAACGCCCCGCCAATGCCCGCATCACCTGAAGGAGCGCCCGTGAAACGTCTGCCGCCCACTCGGTTTCTGTCCGCTTTTTTAGTCTTTTCGATGCACGTCGCCCGATTTGCCGGCGCGGCGCGCCACCTGATTCCGCGCGTAATTCCCACGATAATGCTGGCGGCGCACGCGCTATCGGCAACTGCCGCGTTGCCGGTTGAGAAAATCAGACTTCCATCCGGCTTTCATATTGAGGTGCTGTCCGGCGACGTACCCCGCGCGCGTGCAATGGCGCTTTCGCCACACGGCATCCTTTACGTAGGCAGCCTCGACGGCAATGTCTACGCGCTCGAGTTGCAGGATGGCCGCGTCGCCGGGCGCCATGTGATCGCTTCCGGCCTGCAGATGCCGGTGGGTGTCGCATGGCACGACGGTGCGCTGTATGTGTCCGCGGTGTCGAAAATCGTGCGCTTCGATGCGATCGATTCCCATCTGAATGATCCGCCGAAGCCGGACGTGATTACCGACCAGTTGCCGACCGAAACGCATCACGGCTGGAAATTTATCGCGTTCGGACCAGACGGTAAGCTGTACGTGCCACAGGGCGCGCCGTGCAACGTCTGCGAACGGGACCGGAACCGGTTTGCGCTGATCGGCCGCATGGACCCGGACGGTAGCCACCATGAAGTCATCGCGCGCGGCATACGCAATACAGTCGGCTTCGCGTGGCATCCGCTCACGCACGAACTGTGGTTCACCGACAACGGCCGCGACCTGCTCGGCGACGATATCCCGAGCGACAAGCTCAATCGCGCGCCACATGCCGGAATGGATTTCGGCTTTCCTTATTGCCATGGCGGCGATATACCCGACCCCGAATTCGGCAAGGATCATCCGTGCAGCGGATTCACACCGCCTGTCGCCAAACTCGGCGCCCACGTCGCGGCGCTCGGCATGCGCTTTTACGATGGACCGATGTTTCCCGCCGACTACCGTAACAACGTCTTCATCGCGGAACACGGCTCATGGAACCGCAGCAGGAAGGTTGGCTATCGGGTCGTACGTGTGATCGTCGATCCGGACGGCAGCCATGCACGCCAGGAAGTGTTCGCCGAAGGCTGGTTGCAGCCTGGCGACACAGCTTGGGGACGCCCGGCCGACGTGTTGCCGCTACCTGATGGGTCGCTGCTGATCAGCGACGATTACGCTGGCGCGATCTATCGCGTCACCTATTCGGCGCCTTGACAGATCAGGGCGTCCCACAAGGAGACGCGCCGACCTCGCGGCCGTGCCAAAGAAATCCTTCGCCGCAAAAAGAATGCAGTCGACGGGCGCGACCGTGAACGCCCATCCCGCGCCGCTCGTCGCGCCGCGGGCCACGGGCCATCTCCCGCTCCCGCACCTCACCCCAATATGACCGCCCACGTCCGGCGAGCGTAGAATGCGCGTCGGCCCGCGCGACGCCGCGCGCCACCTCTTTTCGACCGCCTGCCACTCTACCCACGCGTTTATGTCCACCGCTGCCTCGACCTCCCCGCGCTTCAGATCCAAGACGATTACCGCCGCGCTGGCGTTCCTCTTCGGCAGCCTCGGCGCCCATCGCTTCTATTTATATGGGATGCGGGACATCTACGGCTGGGCGCATCTGATCGGCACGCTGATCGGCATTCCCGGCGTGATGCTGCTCGTAGCCACCGAACGCGCGTCGATACCCGGCTGGGTGCTCGCTTGCATCGGCGCCGTGTCGCTGTTCGCCGCGTTCCTCGCCGCGCTCGTCTACGGACTGCGTCCGGACGAGAAATGGGACGCGCAGTTCAACGCCCGCACGCAACGAAAAAGCCGCTCCGGCTGGACCGTCATCTTCGTCGTGATCTTTTCGCTGCTGTTCGGCGCCTTCCTGTTGATGACCGGCCTCGCACTCGCCTTTCAGACCTATTTCGAGACCCAGGTGGAAGCGGCGAAAGCGATCTCGCAGTAGCGCACCAACGAGGCGCCGCAAGCGCAAGGCACGCTGCGCAGGCGCACTAGAAAAGCCTCAGTTGCGGACTGTCACGCGACGGCATCGTCGCCTGCCCGGCCCCATGCGATGGCTCGATCCGGCGAAAGTGCGACATATCGAGGATTCCACGGTCACGCTCATTCAGCCCCAAACGGCGCACGGCCTTGTGAAAGCGCTGCTTGAGAAGATCCGCCCACAAGCCCTCGCCCTTCATGCGGGTCGAGAACGACGAGTCATAGTCCTTGCCGCCGCGCATGTCGCGTACGCGGCTCATTACGCGTTCTGCCCGGTCGGGAAAATGCGCGGTGAGCCAGTCCTTGAACAGCGGCGCGACTTCCCACGGCAGCCGCAATACGATGTAGCTCGCGTTGCTGGCGCCAGCCTCCGCGCACGCTTCGAGCACGCGCTCCAGATCCGGTTCGGTCACGAACGGGATCACCGGCGCAATGCTGACGCCGACCGGAATGCCCGCTTCGCTGAGGGTGCGGATCGCGCGCAGCCGGCGCGACGGCGTAGCCGCGCGCGGTTCGAGCGTGCGCGCGATATCTGCATCGAGCGTGGTGATCGTGATGGCCGCCATGAATTGCCCGCGCTCCGCCATCGGCGCCAGCAAATCGAGGTCGCGTTCGATCAGCGACGATTTGGTAATCGCCGCGAACGGCTGGTTGCGTTCGCTGAGCACCTCGATCACGCGCCGCGTGAGACGCAAATCGCGTTCGGCTGGCTGCCATGCGTCGGTGGCCACACCTAGCGCGATCGGCTCGGGGACGTACGACTTCCTCGACAGTTCCCGTTCCAGCAACTCCGGCGCGTTGATCTTCGCGTAAATGCGGCTTTCGAAGTCGAGCCCCGGTGACAGTCCCAGGTAGCTATGCGTGGGCCGCGCGAAGCAATAGATGCAGCCATGCTCGCAGCCGCGATACGGATTGAGCGACACGCTGAACGGGATATCCGGTGACGCATTGCGCGTAAGGATCGTCTTCGCGCGCTCTTCGAACACCTGCGTGCGCAAAGCCTTTGGCTCGCCATCTTCGTCGGCGGCCTGCCAGCCGTCGTCGACCGCTTCACGCTGGTCGACTTCGTAGCGGCCTTGCAGATTCGTGACCGCCCCGCGCCCCTTGCGGGGTGTGGGCGGCGCGATCGGAAATTCCGGAACGGCAGGGGTGTCGGGATCATCCACGGCGAGGGCACGCAAGTACAGGAACAGCAAACGAAAAAGGCGCAAAACACCTGTATAAATATACAGTGTTTACGCCTTTTGTCGAGCCCGATGTGCCGGTACAACGGCGAGCGGGTCCTGCGCTAATCGCCGACCGGAATCGTCAACGTCTCCTTGATCTCTTCCATCACCACGTAGCTCTTCGACTGCACCGCGCCCGGCAGTTGCAGCAGGATGTCGCCGAGCAGCTTGCGGTAGTCGGCCATTTCACCAATGCGCGCCTTGATCAGATAGTCGAAATCGCCAGACACCAGATGGCATTCGAGCACTTCCGGAATCTTCTGCACCTCGCGGCGGAACTGGTCGAACATGTTGCCGCTCTTGTGGTCGAGCGTGATCTCGACGAACACCAGCAGCGCCGCGCCCAGCTCGGCCGGATTCACGCGCGCGTAATAGCCGGTGATCACGCCGTCGCGCTCCATCCGCTTGACTCGCTCGATGCACGGCGTCACCGACAGCCCGACCTGCTCCGCGAGATCTTTCATCGCCATCCGGCCGTCCTGCTGCAACAACCGCAGGATCTTGTGATCGAGCTTGTCGAGGGCCCGCACGGGCTGGCGCTGTGTACGCATAGTGATTTTGCTGAAAATTATGAAAATACGATAACAAAACCTACCTGACTGTTAATAGTATAGCGGTTAACACTGGGTAAGCCGGATATCACTACAGGTTGCAGCTCGTTGAACCGAATGCGAACAGATCCGAGTCCGAACGGCATGCCCTTCCCACCTTCAAGAATATCCGGAGCAGCTATGCGAGTCGTCGTTTTGGGCAGTGGCGTCGTCGGTGTGACCAGCGCGTATTACCTCGCGCGCGCGGGTCACGAAGTGACCGTCATCGATCGCGAGGCCGGCCCGGCGCTCGAAACCAGCTTTGCCAACGCGGGCCAGATCTCGCCGGGCTACGCGTCGCCGTGGGCGGCGCCGGGCGTGCCGCTGAAGGCTCTCAAGCGGATGTTCCAGAAACATGCGCCGCTCGCGATCCGTCCCGACGGCACGACCTTCCAGCTGCAATGGATGTGGCAGATGCTGCAGAACTGCACGGCGTCGCGCTATGCGGTGAACAAGGGCCGCATGGTGCGGCTCGCCGAATACAGCCGCGACTGCCTGCAAGCACTGCGCGCCGACACGGGCATCCAGTACGAAGGCCGCACGGGCGGCACCCTGCAGGTGTTCCGCACGCAGCAGCAGTTCGACGGCGCCGCCAAGGACATCGCGGTGCTGCAGGAGGCGAATGTGCGGTACGAATTGCTGTCCGCGGCCGAGCTCGCGAAAGCCGAACCGGCGCTCGCCGCCGTGTCGCACAAGCTGACCGGCGGCCTGCGCCTGCCCGGCGACGAAACCGGCGACTGCCAGATGTTCACGACGCGGCTCGCCGCGCTCGCCGAGGAACTCGGCGTCAAGTTTCGCTACAACACCTCGATCGACGCGCTCGCGATGGCCGGCGATCGTATTGCCGGCGTGCAGTGCGGCAATGAACTGGTGCGCGCGGATTCGTTCGTCGTCGCGCTCGGTTCATACTCGACGCGCTTGCTCGACGGCATCGTGAAGATTCCGGTCTACCCGTTGAAAGGCTATTCGATCACCGCGCCGATCGTCGACGCGGCGGCCGCGCCGGTGTCGACCGTGCTCGATGAAACCTACAAGATCGCGATCACACGCTTCGACGACCGGATCCGCGTCGGCGGGATGGCCGAGATCGTCGGCTTCGACAAATCATTGCGCAAGGCACGCCGCGAGACGCTCGAATTGTGCGTGAACGACCTTTTCCCCGGCGGCGGCGACACGTCGAAGGCGACGTTCTGGACCGGTCTGCGTCCGATGACGCCGGACGGCACGCCGATCGTCGGCCGCACACAGGTGCCGAACCTGTACCTGAACACTGGCCACGGCACGCTGGGCTGGACGATGTCGTGCGGCTCCGGCCAACTGCTCGCGGATGTGATGTCGGGCAAACAGCCGGCGATCCGCGCGGATGATCTGTCGGTGCATCGCTATCTGGGCGAAACGGCGGGCGAGCCTCGGCCGGCTTATGCATGAGCGGGCATCAACGGGGTTGCTAGCAGCGAGTGGGTGCTAGCGGCAACACCCGGGCGGAAAGACAAACGGCGCCTCGAGGCGCCGTTTTTATTTTTGGCTCAAAAGACATCCACCGCTATCGGCCGATCAGAACTGATCGGCCGATAGCGCCAGCACACCTTCATTGCCCTTCGCGCTGACGATCGCCACTTCGAGCGCAGCCGCCTGCGGCAGCACATGCTCCGCGTAGAACCGCGCGGTCGCGATCTTCGCATCATGGAACGCGGGATCTTCGGCGCGCCGCGCCGCCGAGGCCAGCAGCGCGCGCGCCATCTGCCAGCCGCCGAGCACGATGCCCGCGAGCTTCAGATACGGCACGCTGCCGGCGAACACCGCGTTCGGATCGTCCTTTGCATTCGCAAGAACGAAATCGACGACAGAACTCATCGCCCGCTGCCCCTGCGCAAGCTGCGTCTTCATCGACGCAAACTCCGCGCCCTGCTGCGCGGCAAGCTCCTCAACCGTCCCGGCGATGCCAGCAAGTAGCTGCCTCGCGACCTGGCCGCCATCGCGCAGCGTCTTGCGGCCGATCAGATCGTTGGCCTGAATCGCGGTCGTGCCTTCGTAGATCGGCAGAATGCGCGCATCGCGGTAGTACTGCGCGGCGCCGGTTTCCTCGATGAAGCCCATGCCGCCATGCACCTGTACGCCGAGGCTCGCGACGTCCACCGACAGCTCGGTGCTCCAGCCCTTCACGATCGGCACCAGGTATTCGTAGATCGCCTGATGCGTCGCACGCACCGCTTCATCCGGATGACGATGCGCGAGGTCGCAATGAGACGCCGCGACATACGCGAGCGCGCGCGACGCCTCGGTGAGGCTGCGCATCGTCGACAGCATGCGGCGCACGTCCGGATGCTGGATGATCGCGACCGACTGCTTCGCCGAGCCGTCGACGGGACGGCTCTGCACGCGCTCCTTCGCATACGCGACCGCCTTCTGGTACGCGCGCTCCGACACGGCGACACCCTGCATGCCGACCGCGAAACGCGCGGCGTTCATCATGATGAACATATATTCGAGGCCGCGATTTTCCTCGCCGATCAGTTGGCCAATCGCGCCGCCGTGATCGCCGAACTGCAGCACCGCGGTCGGGCTCGCCTTGATGCCGAGCTTGTGCTCGATCGACACGCAATGCACGTCGTTACGCTCACCGAGCGAACCGTCTTCATTGACGAGAAACTTCGGTACGAGAAACAGCGAAATGCCCTTCACGCCATCGGGCGCGTTCGGCGTGCGCGCGAGCACCAGATGCACGATATTTTTTGCCATATCGTGCTCGCCCCACGTGATGAAAATCTTCGTGCCGAACAGCTTGAACGAACCGTCGGCCTGCGGCTCGGCGCGCGTGCGCACGAGCGCGAGATCGGAGCCGGCCTGAGGCTCGGTCAGATTCATCGTGCCGGTCCAAACGCCCGAGATCAGCTTTGGCACGAAGGTCTGCTTCTGTGCTTCGCTGCCGGCGGTCAGCAGCGCCTCGATCGCGCCGTCGGTCAGTAACGGACACAACGCGAACGACAGGTTCGACGCGTTCAGCATTTCGACACATGGCGTCGCAATGAGCTTCGGCAGGCCCTGCCCTTCGTAGTCGAGCGGATGCTGCACGCCTTGCCAGCCGCCGTCGGCAAACTGACGGAACGCGTCGCGAAAACCCGGCGTCGCGGTAACGACGCCATCCTTCCAGCTGCTTGGATTGCGATCGCCCTCGACGTTCAGCGGCGCGAGCACTTCACCGCACAGCTTCGCCGACTCTTCGAGCACCGCCTGCGCGGTATCGAGGTTCGCGTCTTCGAAGCCGGGCAGCTTCGCAATCTGTTCGAGTCCGGCCAGTTCTTTCATCACGAACAGCATGTCCTTGATGGGCGCCGTATAGCTCATGTCGGTTCTCCTGCCTTGATATGAAAAAAGGGCGCTGGACTTGGTCGGTCCTGCGCCCTTCGCCTGCTGTCAGCGGCCGGCTCCAGATCGCGCTGGCTTGCCGGCGCCGCGGCGCCTAGCCGAGTTCGTTCACCAGTTCCGGCACCACCGCAAACAGGTCGCCAACGAGACCGTAATCAGCGACGCTGAAAATCGGCGCTTCCGGATCCTTGTTGATCGCGACGATGACCTTCGAGTCCTTCATGCCGGCCAGGTGCTGGATCGCCCCCGAAATGCCGACCGCGACGTACAGCTGCGGCGCGACGATCTTGCCGGTCTGGCCGACCTGGTAGTCGTTCGGCACGAAGCCCGCGTCGACTGCCGCGCGCGATGCGCCGAGCGCCGCACCGAGCTTGTCGGCCAGCGGTTCCAGAACCTTCGTGTAGTTCTCGCCATTGCCCAGCCCCCGGCCGCCCGACACGATGATCTTCGCGCTCGTCAGTTCCGGACGGTCCAGCTTCGTCACTTCACGGTTCACGAACTGCGAGATGCCCGCATCGGCCGCTGCATCGATCTTCTCGACCGCCGCGCTGCCGCCTTCGGCCGCGACGGCATCGAAGCCGGTCGAGCGCACGGTGATCACCTTGATCGGATCCCGCGACTGAACGGTCGCGATTGCATTGCCTGCGTAGATCGGACGCTCGAACGTGTCCGGCGAGTCCACCGCCGTGATGTCGCTGATCTGCGCAACGTCGAGTTTCGCCGCGATACGCGGTGCGATGTTCTTGCCGTAGGCAGTAGCCGGCGCGAGGATGTGCGAGTAGTTCTTCGCGATGTTCACCACAGTCGCCTCGACGTTCTCGGCGAGACCCTGTTCGAGTTGCGGCGCGTCGGCCAGCAACACCTTCGCCACGCCGGCGATCTTCGCCGCGGCGTCGGCCGCGGCCTGCGCGTTGTGGCCCGCGACCAGCACGTGGATATCACCGCCGATCTTCTGTGCCGCTGCAATCGTGTTCAGCGTTGCGGCCTTGATCGACTGATTGTCGTGTTCTGCAATTACAAGATTCGTCATTTCTTTCCTCGCCCCTTAGATCACCTTCGCTTCGGTCTTCAGCTTGTCGACCAGCGTCTTCACGTCCGGCACCTTCACACCGGCGGAGCGCCTGGGCGGCTCAGCGACTTTCAGCGTCTTCAGACGCGGCGCGACATCGACGCCGAGATCTTCGGGCTTCACGGTTTCCAGCGGCTTTTTCTTCGCCTTCATGATGTTCGGCAGCGTCACGTAGCGCGGCTCGTTCAGGCGCAGATCGGTCGTCACGACGGCCGGCAGCGTCAGCGACAGCGTTTCCGCGCCGCCGTCCACTTCACGCGCGACGGTAGCTTTCCCGTCGGCAACCGTCACTTTCGATGCGAACGTCGCCTGCGGCAGATTCGCGAGCGCG
>Ga0153956_1000126_pt1 | contig 96637 bp, 94 predicted proteins | sample TSFL040MetaG_FD_104704 | JGI IMG/M metagenome (GOLD analysis project Ga0153956, IMG submission 104704) | Attine ant fungus gardens microbial communities from Florida, USA - TSFL040 MetaG | ecosystem: Host-associated > Fungi > Mycelium > Unclassified | place: USA: Florida, Wekiwa Springs... | reverse complement strand
CGAGAGTCAACCGCGAGAGTCAACCGCGAGAGTCAACCGCGAGAGTCAACCGCGAGAGTCAACCGCGAGAGTCAACCGCGAGAGTCAACCGCGAGAGTCAACCGCGAGAGTCAACCGCGAGAGCCGCCCGCGAGAGCCGCCCGCGAGAGCCGCCCGCGAGCCGACCGCCTGAAAACGCGAAAACCCTCCGCTCGACCCGCCAGCCAAAACCGTATCAATCGGAAAAAAGGGAAAAGAAATATCGTGCCTTTAACGACAACACTCACACCGTGGGCTGCCCACGACACTCAGCTAATCCTGGCGTGCGCGCTCGGGCTCGCGTTGATCATCATCTTCATCAGCGTGCTGAAGCTCGCGCCGTTTCTGTCGATTCTGGTCGGCACGTTCGCGGCGGGTTTCGCGGCCGGTCTGCCGCTCGACGCGGTGGCGAGCGCTTTCAGCAAAGGCGCGGGTGCGTTGCTCGGCGACGTCGGCATCATCATTGCGCTGGGGGCGATGCTCGGCGCGCTGATGGCCGAGTCGGGCGCCGCCGACCGGCTGGTATCGACGATCCTCGAGCACTCGACGCCGCGCACCCTGCCGTGGATGATGGCCGTCGTCGCGTTGCTGATCGGCCTGCCGCTGTTCTTCGAGGTCGGTCTCGTGATGATGGTGCCGATCATTTTCGTGATGGCGCGCCGCTCGCAGCAGCCGATCCTGCGCATCGCGATTCCCGCGCTCGCCGGCATGACGACGCTGCACGCGCTGCTGCCGCCGCATCCGGGGCCGTTGATCGCCGTGAGCGCGCTGCACGCCGACCTCGGTCTGACGCTCGGCCTTGGCCTGATCGTCGCGATTCCGGCGGTGATTCTCGCCGGCCCGCTCTATGGCATCTGGCTGTCCAAACGGATGCACGTGGCCGAGCCCGAGGCAATGGGCAAGCTGTTCAGCGCGCAGCAAAACGGCGCCGAGCCGCCGGGCTTCGCGATTTCGCTGATCACGATCCTGCTGCCAGTCGTGCTGATGCTCGGACGCACCGTCGCGAAACTGCTGCTGCATCCCGAGACCTTCGCATTCGACGCGCTGAATTTTCTCGGTGAGCCGCTGATTGCACTCGGCCTCACCGTACTGTTCGCGATCGTTGCGCTCGGCTGGTCGCGCGGGATGGCGCGTGAGCGCGTCGGCGGCATTCTGGGCAAGAGTCTGCCGCCGATCGCCGCGCTATTGCTGACGATCGGCGCAGGCGGCGGTCTGAAGCAGGCGCTCGTCGTCGCGGGGATCAGCACGACGATCGGCAAGATTGCGATGGGCGCGCATCTGCCGCTGATCCTGCTTGCCTGGCTGATCGCGGTCGCGCTGCGCCAGGCCACCGGTTCGGCGACCGTTGCCACGACGACCACAGCCGGCATCGTCGCACCGGTCGTCACAGGCTTGAGCACCACGCACAATTCACTGATGGCGCTCGCAATCGGCGCGGGCTCGGTGTTTTTCTGCCATGTGAACGACGCGGGCTTCTGGATGGTTCGCGAATATTTCGGGCTGCAATTGAAGCAGACCGTGCTGGTCTGGTCGGTGTTGCAGACGATTGTCTCCGTCGTCGGGCTCGCATTGACGCTCGTTTTGTGGACCGCGTTGACATGACGCGTCGTTGTGCGCGAACCATACGGATCGGCGCCCGCGTCTGCGTCAGCGCCGGCAGTTGACGCGGGCCGGCGCTTCTCGCGGCGCGCAGCGCCGCCTAAACTGGCTGGCGGCAGCGATGCGTATCCCGCGCGCCGCGTCTCCCACAAACCGGAGCCACCGTCATGCTGGAGTTGAGGCCGTCCTGTGAAGGCTGCGGCAAGCCGTTGCCGCCGAACGCGTCTGACGCGATGATCTGCACATACGAGTGCACGTTCTGCGAAGTCTGCGCGCTGACGAAGCTGCGCAACGTGTGCCCGAATTGCGGCGGCAATTTTGCTCATCGGCCGATTCGCACGCGCGCGCAACTCGACAAACACCCTGCGCGCGTGCAAGCGCAGCCGGTCTTCATCGACGAGATATCGCACGCGCGATTCTTCGAACGTTACCGCGATACGCCGCCGGGCGAACGCTAACCGACATGACATGCGGCTCGGGCCGCAACGGGCAACGCCGCGCGTAGCCGGGGCAACTCCAGACCTCCGCATGTCCATGTCACCCGGGTGCGCTTCACGCGCCCGCCGCACCGCAACTACGTGAGATTCATGAGCGGATGGTCCTTCTCGCGCCGTCCGCGGACGCGTGCGCGTTCTCCGTCACGCTTCCGTGTCGGAGAACCGGCATCGACTGCTGCTGTGCAAAAGGTAATGACTCAAAGATCTTCATCGCGCAGACCGGTCGTTTCCGGCGGTGGAAATAGATTATTTCAAAAAATGAAATTGAAAGAATTTTAAGTTGGCAAATGGCAGAGGGGAAATGGCTCATCAATACTGATTGAGCGCCCGGTATCCAGCCTCGGCAGCTCGTTGAGATTGTTTCAATGAATGAAAAAAAGTCTTCTCGTCTGCGCTATTTCTGAGCGATGGCTGCCTCGCTATTCTTCACGCGATCGATCGCTTCAGATCGCGAACCCACGCTAACGAGGACCCGTACCATGAAACGCATTTTTTCCGCCCTGATCGCTTCCGTTGCTCTGTTTGCCGCTGCCTCCGGCGCGGCTCACGCTGAAGCGCCGTCGACCTGCAACGGCCCGGCATCGTACTGCAACGTGTTTTTCGGCAACTGATCGGCTCGGCGCTTTGCCGCCGCCATCGAAATCCTGTCTCATGAACTGGTCCTCCAGAACGTGATGATGTCGATTTGCCTCAAATCCTGCCGGCCCGATGGCGTGCTTGATTGACAAGGCAAAAGTCCCACTTATCCACAAGGTTATTCAGCGAATCTGTGGATAAGTTTTTGGCCCGTGGGGTTATCCACCGGCCGACGCCGGGCAACCTGTCCGTATCCGCCAGCTCTGGCGGGTTACCGCGATTCTGTCGTCGACGTCACACCACTCCCGCAGCTTTTGCCTATGATGGACAGTCCTTACACTTTGCGCGTCGAGCGCTCTATCCGAGGAAGCGAACCATGGCCTATCACATTGCAGTCGTCGTCGGCAGCCTGCGCCGCGAGTCGTTCAATCGCCATCTGGCCCAAGCGGTGATTTCCCTTGCCCCAGCCGACTTCACCTTCGAATTCATCGATATCGGCTCGTTGCCGCTTTACTCGCAGGACTACGACGCCGACTATCCGGAGGCCGGCAAAAAGCTGAAAGAGCGCGTCGAAGCCGCGAACGGCCTGCTGTTCGCGACCCCCGAATACAACCGTTCGATTCCCGGCGTGCTGAAGAACGCGCTCGATTGGGGTTCGCGTCCGTGGGGCGCGAATTCGTGGGGCAACAAGCCGGGCGCCGTGATCGGCACGTCGGTCGGCGCGACCGGCTCGGCCCTCGCGCAGCAGCATCTGCGCAATGTGCTCGCCTATCTCGATGTCGCGACGATGGGCCAGCCCGAGGTGTTCATCAAGCACGACCCGGTGGTCATCAACGATAAAGGCGAGATCCTGAACGACGGCACGCGCAAATTCCTGCAGACGTTCGTCGATCGCTACGTCGCGTGGGTCAAGCTGCATCACACTGCCTGACGCTGCCCGATCCGCTGGGCTCGCGAGTCCTCGCTGAGGATCACGCGAGCCCTCGACGATGTCAGCGTGAGCGAGGCTGGCGGCTCACGGTTCTCCCCGGACAAGACCATCGGCCGCCGGCGCTGCATCCACCGGCGCTACACGTGGTGACGCCCCGTCACCCGCTCCCAGCCGTGACGTACGGCGAGCTTGAAGCGCTCCCATGTGCTGTCCGGCGACGTGCTTTCCCAATGGCGCCGCGCCTCGGGCTCGATGTCCTCCCATGGACGATCGCGGAAACGCGTGTCGTTGCCGATTTCCGCGCCGTATCGATAGGCCGGCACATAGTCCTCGTAGCGCGCGTTCCCGGCCGCGTACTGTTCGTCGTAGTGCGCGCGAAAATCCTCTTCGTATTCCAGATACTCGTTCGGCATCTCGCCGCCCGTGCCGCCGCCCGGTTGTCCGCCCGGTTGCCTGCCTTCCGGCACGACCTCCGACGGCGGCATCACCGCGCCCGAGCCCGGCATCGCGCCGGCGGCAAGCGCGCCGCGGCCCGCGTCGCTGGTGAGCGGATCCACGGCCGGCTCGTCGATCGGATCGGTCATCGGCCGTGCGCCGGACGGCGGCGGTGCAAAGGGCTCGGCATCGGAGCCGGTCGGCGGCACTGCATAGAGCGGATCGGCCGGCCGCGCTGCGGTGGGGCGGGTCGCACCCGTGACCGAGGTTGCGTCGCTCACGCCCGCGATTCCCGTTGACTCGGGCCTGCGCGCCGCGTCTGCCGGCATACCGGCGCCGCTTGTCGCGCTCGCCCGCGACGCGGCCGGGCCTGGGCTCGTGGTTCGCGCCGCCCCTGCCGCACCAGCCGCACCAGCCGCCCTCACGCCCGCGGCCGTCGTCGCGCTCGACGTGCGCGGCGTACCCGGCATCACCGCGCCGACGCCCAGTTCGTCGAGCACCGAATGTTCGCGCGCGCGCGCTCGCGATCTGGGTGTCCCAATCCGGCAACTGATTGCCGATATCGGTCGCGCCGAGCCGCACGAGCGTGTTGCGCGCGAGTTCCGCATGCGATTCGCTCGCGGCATGCACGCACACGAGCACCGCGCCGCCGCGCATCGCTTCGGCGTAACGGGCACTGTCCGAACTGCGCGAGCCGGTCGAGAACAGGCCCGACAGAAAGCGCTCGATGTTCGCGAGCACGCCCGCGTTGGCGACTTCGCCGGTGGCCGAGCCGACCGACGGTTCGGGGCCCGCCTGCACCTCGATCTTGTCGCGTGCAAAACCGATTTGCAGGAGCGTGTCGCGCGCGCTCTCGGCCTGCATGCAGGTATCGAATAAGCCAATCACCGTATGTTGCATGGTCGTCTCCCGACATGTTCTGGCGGAACGGACAGCGCCGATGGCGCTGCTGCCCGCCTTGCTGCCGCTGATACCGCAACGATCATGCCGCAACGAAGCCGCGCGCCGCCGCGCCCGCTCGGGGCGCGCAGCGGATCGCCGTGGATGCAAAAAAGCGCGGCCTCGCGCCGCGCTTTTACAAGTCCTGGTAATTGACGCCATGCCCACAGCCGCCGTGCACGCCGTGGGGCGAACACCGCGCGCGTTACGAATCCGCCGGGTGCGTCTCCTGATCGCTGTCCGTCGGCTCGAGATTGAGCTGGATCGTTTCGAGCAGTTTTTCGAGCAGACCGATATCGAACGGCTTCGACAGCACTCGCACGTTCACGTGCCGCGCGCGGTCGAGTTCTTCCGCGTAGCCGGTGACGAGAATCACCGCCAGCCGGGTGTCGAACGCCAGCACCGCTTCGGCCAGATCGATGCCGTTCAGCTTGCCGGGCATATGAATGTCCGACAGCACCAGATCGTACGGCAGCGGCTCGCCGGTGCTCGCGCGCTTTGCGCGGGCGTCTTCGAGCAGACGCAGCGCGAGGTCCGCATTGAACGCGCAGGTGACCTGGTGGCCCATCATCTGCAGCAGCGCTTCGGTGCCGGCGGCCACCTCCTGGTTGTCCTCGACGAGCAGCACGCGCAGACCCTTCGGCGCGGCGCTTTCCTGCGTGCCCGCTTCGACCGGGCTGGCCGTCTGCGGCTCGGTCGAGGCGCGCGGCAGATAGAGACGCACCGATGTGCCCGCACCGATCGCGCTGTCGATCGCCGCGAGGCCCCCGGAACTTTCGCAGAACGCAAACACTTGCGGCAGTCCGAGGCCGGTGCCGGCGCCCTTCGGCTTGGTCGTGAAGAGCGGTTCGAACGCGCGCGCGAGCACCTCGGGCGCCATGCCGGTGCCGGTGTCCTCCAGCGACAGCTGCACGAACTCGCCGGTGATCGGGAAGCCGTCCTCGTGACGGAATACGACGTTGCTCGCCCGCGCGGTAAAGCGGCCGCCCATGGCCATCGCATCGCGCGCGTTGACCGCGACGTTGATCAGGGCGAGTTCGAGTTCGGCGACGTCGACGCGCACCGGCCATGTGCCGGCGCCGCTGTCGATCACGAGCGACACCTTTGCGCCGAGCGATGCGCGCAGCAATTCGCGGCACGTCGGCAGCCAGTGTTCGAGCGACAGCGTCTCGGTGCGCAGCGGCTGCTTGCGCGCGACGCCGAGCAACTGCCGCGTGAGCGACTGGCCGCTCTTCAACGCGCGCTCCATCGCCGACAGTTCGCGCTCGAGCCCCTTCACGCCGCGCCGTCGCACGATCTGCACGTTGGCCGACACGATCATCAGCAGGTTGTTGAAGTCGTGCGCGACGCTGCCGACCAGCGTGCCGAGCGCTTCCATCTTGCGCGACTGGCGATAGGCCGATTCGATCGAGCGGCGCATCGACGCTTCGGCCTGCCAGCGCCGCCACGCTTCCTCCTCGGCGCTCAAACGCCGCAGCGACAGCCAGATCACGCACCACAGCGCGATCGACGGCGTGAACATCGACAGGATCAACACGGTCAGGTGCCGGTACCACGCGGTCCAGATCGCCGCCGTGCGGTAGCCGCACAGCACGAACACCGGATAAGAACCGACGTGCCGGAACGCGACGATCAGATTGCCGCCGGCGTGCGGCGAGCGCACCCGCAGGACGCCGGAGGTTTGCCCGCTCGCGACTGCCCGCGCGAATGGCGAATCGGGCGCCATCGCGACCGGTCCGCGCAGACTCGACGGGTATCGCGCCAGCACCGCGCCGTCCTTGCGCGCGAGGCTCAGGATGACCGGCGTGCTGGCGCTTTCGCCGAGCAGTTCGCGATAGAACGCGTCGAAGTATCCCGGCCGCATCGCGATCGACACGATGCCGGCGAACGTGCCGTCGGCGCTCTGGCGCTCGAGGCCCATGTTGAACACCTGTTCGCCGGCCACCGGCCCGCTCATCACCTGCGACACGTGCTCGAGATCGCTGCGGTTGCGGATGCCGACGAAGTCTTCGCGCTCGCCGATCGACAGCACCGGTGCCGGGTAGAAGCGGCTGCTCGCGAGCAGCGCGCCGTCGTGCCCGAAGATCGACACGGCGGCCACCTGCGGATAGCCGCCGCCCATCGTGCGCAGCTTGTCGTGGATCGTGAATTCGCGCGCGCGAATCCCGTTGTCGTCGAGGCCTTCGGTCAGATCGACGATGCGCGAGTTCAGCGCCTCGTTCATGTCGAACACCTTCAGCGCGTGTTCTTCGGCGACGCGCACCGTGCGCCGCGTCAGCTCGGTTGCGTCGGCTTCGCGCGAGCGCAGATCGCTGAGCGCCATCGCCGCGACATAGATGAACGGCAGCACGACGGCCACGGCCAACAGCGCGATCAGCGTCATGCGCCGCACGTGGAAATTCTGTTCCGGTACCGCGGGGAACGATGCATCGTCGCCGTGCTCGCGGGCGGCACGACGGGAAAGGCGGTTCGCGCGCGTCGGCTCGACGCGGTCAGAAGTCATTTTCGTTAATGCCAGAAGTCGTTTGGAACGGGCAACCCCGTGACGGGCCGGTATCGGTACCTCGCCGCCTTTAAAAGAAGCATAGACGGCGGCTGAGGAAAATTTGACGCAAAGCGCGGAGTCTTGCGTTCGCCCACGCGGCGCTTCGCCAAAAGCGACGTTAAATCAGCGACGAATCGGGAAGCGCAAACGTATCAAAAAGTATAAATAATAAAAAATTCGCTCAGAAAGTATTGAATTATTTTTCAAATCTCGCTTGAGCGAAAAAATCTCTTTAACCAAACCGATTCTTACGAGTTGCCATGGGCATGGTTTGCTTCGACAATCCTCGCCACGATAAAAAGGCCGTCGCCACGTCGTCTGTGTTCCGGATCGTTACGATCCGCCGACCGCGTCCTGCCGCACACGCTCTCCTCTCGCCAGGCAATCCGCTTTTTCAGCGGGCGTCACCGTACTTTGCCGCGGGTCGCTCGACCACGCGCCGAAGCAGGCTTCTATCCGTTATCGAAACAAACACGTACGCGAACACCAACCAGCCGAATCCGCTTTCCGACCTGCCCATATTGCCCGACGCTTCCAGACCCATGCTGCCCATTGTGATCGCCGACGATTCGCTGCTCGCGCGCAAGCTGCTCACGAAGGCACTGCCGCCGGACTGGGACGTCGACGTATCCTACGCGACCAACGGCCGCGAAGCGCTGGCGCTGTACCGCGAGGGCAAGGCCTCAGTGATGTTCCTCGATCTGACGATGCCGGACATGACCGGCTACGACGTGCTCGAAGCGTTGCGTCACGAGGAGCTGAACAGCTTCGTGATCGTCGTCTCCGCCGACGTGCAGCCGCTCGCCCGCGCGCGCGTGCGCGAACTCGGGGCGATCGCGTTCATCGCCAAGCCGGTGACGCCCGAGGCGCTGCTGCCCATCCTCAAGGAGTACGGCTTGTATGCCTGAGCCAGCCTTCACCGAAGATCAGCGCGACGCGCTGCAGGAGATCGCCAATCTCGCGATGGGCCAGGCGGCGACGCGTCTCGCGCGGTTGCTCGAGTCGTTTATCGAGCTGTCGGTGCCGCGGGTGCGGGTGGTGGACGTGAGCGACGCGGCGCGCACGCTGCGCGAGATGACCGGCATCGACGAGACGGTCAGCGCGGTGCGCCAGGGCTTTCGCTCGGACATCAAGGGCGAGGCGCTGGTGATCTGCCGCAGCGACAGCATCGCGCAACTGTGCGCGCTGGTAAGCGACCCGTATTCGCGTTCGAGCTACGAGGCGATCGGTGAGCGCGAACTGATGCTCGATGTCGCGAACCTGCTCGCCAGCGCATGCGTGTCGTCGATCCTCGACCAGCTCGGCCGCACGCCGGTGTTTTCCGCGCCGGGCGTGCTCGGCGAAGCGCTGACGCTCGACGATGTGTTCCAGCCAGGCATGCTGCAATGGCGCAAGGCGCTGCTCGTCGAAGTGAATTTCGCGCTGGAAACCACCAGTTTTCGCGCACATCTCGTAATGCTGATGGCCGAAGAGTCGATTCACCATATGAACGAAGCGCTCGATGCGCTGTTGTCCAGTCTATGAATGCTTCCGTGGAATCGTTGAGCGACCTCGTGGTCGAGCGGGTCGGTTTTGGCATCTTCGTGCTCGACCGCGACATGAACGTGCTGATGTGGAACCGCTTCATGCAGGACCATAGCGGGCTCGCGGCCGATCAGGTGGTGGGCCGCCCGATCTTCGCGCACTTTCCGGAGCTGCCGCGCGTCTGGCTGTCGCGCAAGATCGAAAGCGTGTTCGAGCTCGGCACCTTCGCTTTCAGCTCGTGGGAGCAGCGGCCGTATCTGTTCCGCTTCGATCACGACCGGCCGATCACCGGGGGCGTCGACTTCATGCAGCAGGACTGCACGTTCATGCCGCTGATGCGCGAGCGCGAAGTCGTGGCCGTCTGCGTGACGATCTCCGATGTCACGCACGTGAGCATCGTGCAGCGCGAACGCGAGGAGGCGGTCGCGAAGCTGCAGGAATACGCGAATCTCGACGGGCTGACCGGCATCGCGAACCGGCGCTTCTTCGAAGCGCGTCTGTACGACGAATTCACGCGCTGGAAGCGCTACGGCGGCGATATGTCGATGCTGCTGTTCGATCTCGATCACTTCAAGACGATCAACGACCAGTTCGGCCACGGCGGCGGCGATACGGTGTTGCGCGCGATGGCGCAGCGCGTCGCGAGCGTGCTGCGCGTGCAGGACACCTTCGGGCGCTTCGGCGGCGAGGAATTCGCGCTGCTGCTGCCGTGCACGCCGCTCGATGACGCGATGCTGGTGGCGGACAAGATCCGTCGCGTGATCGCCGGGACGCCGGTCGAGTTGCTGGGCACGAGCGTGGCGATCACGGCCAGTTTCGGCGGCGCGGAGGCGCACGCGAGCGCCTCCGCCTACGAGGTGCTGATCAACGAGGCCGATGCGGCGCTCTACAAGGCGAAGCGCCAGGGACGCAACTGCTCGGTCGCGTTCCGGTTCGCCGGCGCTGATTCGTAACGAACGCCGCGCCGCGCGGTCGTCCTCTCCGTCCCCTTATCCGGCGCGAAACTGCGGCCGGCGGCAAAGATTGCTATACTTTTGGCCGTTTCCGGCCTCCCGGCCGGATCTTTCGCGCGTGTCCGCGCGCGCGGGCGCACTGCCCTGCGGGTCGGCATAAAAAACTTCTTTGAACGCCTTTCAGCGGGCGCCTCCAGCGGAGATCGTCTTGGCTGTTTCCAATCTTGTCGTGGACGATACTGAAATCGACGCCGCCGCCGCTACGTCCGGCAGCTCGTTCTATCTTGCGATGCGCATTCTGCCGGCGGCTCAGCGCGACGCGATGTATCAGGTCTACGCATTCTGCCGCGCCGTCGACGACATCGCCGACAGCGACCGGCCGCGCGCCGAACGCGCGGCCGCGCTCGAACAATGGCGCGCCGACATCGACGCGTGTTATGCCGGCGCCCCGCGCGCTTCGCTGCGCGCGCTCACGCGGCACATTCACACGTTTCATCTGCAACGCGAAGATTTCCACGCGATGATCGACGGCATGGCGATGGACGCCGCCGCGGACATCTGCGCGCCCGACGACGCGACGCTCGACCTGTACTGCGACCGTGTCGCGAGCGCGGCGGGCCGTCTGTCGGTGAGGATATTCGGGATGCGCGAAGAGCCCGGCCGGCTGCTCGCGCATCACCTCGGCCGCGCGCTGCAGCTCACCAATATCCTGCGCGATATCGACGAAGACGCCGATATCAACCGCTGCTACCTGCCGCTCGAACTGCTCGCGCGCGAAGGCATCGCGGTCACGAACCCATACCAGATCGCCGACGATCCGTCGCTGCCGCGCGTGTGCGCGACGCTTGCCGAGCGCGCGAAGCAGTACTTCGCCGAGTCCGACGCGATCATGGACCGCGAGCCGCGCGCACAGGTGCGCGCGCCGCGCATCATGTCGGGCGTCTATCGCGTGCTGCTCGAGCGCACGCTCGATCGCGGCTTCGACATTCCGCGCACCAAGGTTCGCAAGCCGAAGCTGCGTCTGCTGTGCATCGTCGCGCGGTACGCGCTGTTCTGAACCGATGTCGAAGCTCGTCCACGTGGTCGGCGCGGGCGCGGCCGGCCTCGCCGCCGCCGTGCAATTGCAGCGGCGCGGCGCGCGGGTCGTGCTGCATGAGGCGCTGGACCACGCGGGCGGCCGCTGCCATTCGTTCTATGACGCGAAACTCGGCGCGACACTCGATAGCGGCAACCACATCGTGCTGTCGGGCAATGCATCGACGCTGAACTACCTGCGCGCGATCGGCGCCGCCGACGAGCTGACCGGTCCATCGCTGCCCGAGTATTTATTCGTCGATCTGAACACGCTGGCGCGCTGGGTCGTGCGGCTGTCGCCGGGGCGGTTGCCGTGGTGGATTTTCGATCCGCGCGCGCGCACGCCGAATACCCAGCCGGCCGATTATCTGGCGCTGATGCCGCTGCTGTTCGCGAAGCCGGGTCGTAGTGTCGCGCAGACGATGCGCTGCGACGGCCCGCTGTGGGACCGGCTGCTCAGGCCGCTATTGCATGCGCTGCTGAATGTCGAGCCGCGCGATGCATCCGCCGAGCTGACCGGCGCGATCGTGCGCGAGACGTTGTTCGAGGGTGGCCTCGCATGCCGGCCGCTCGTCGCGCGCAACGGCCTCGGCAGCGCGTTCGTCGATCCGGCGCTGCGGCTGCTGCAACATGGCGGCGCGACGATCCGGCTCGGCTCGCGTCTGCGCGACATCGCGTTCGCGGCCGAGCCGGCTCGTGTGCAGGCATTGCATTTCGCCGACGGCAGCATCACGCTCGGCGCGAACGAGGCCGTGATTCTCGCGCTGCCGCCCGAAGTGGCGCCGGCGCTCGTGCCGGGGCTGTGCGCGCCGAACCGTTTCGCGGCGACGCTCAACGTGCATTTCGCGGTCGAGCCACCGCTCGGCCTGCCGCAAGTCAGTTGCCTGCTGAACGGGACGGCCGAATGGCTGTTCGCGTTCGATGGCCGTCTGTCGGTGGCGCTCGCCGATGCCGGCAAGCAGCTCGACACGCCGCACGATGCGCTGGCGGCGACCGTGTGGGCCGAGCTCGCGCGCGCGGCCAATCTGCCGCTTGCGCCGCTGCCGCCGTGGCAGGTCGTCACCGAAGCTCGCGCGACGTTTGCCGCGCTGCCCGCGCAGGAAACGCTGCGCCCAGGCATGCGCACCCGCTGGAACAACCTGCTGCTCGCGGGCGACTGGACGGCTACCGGTTTGCCTCCGACGCTCGAAGGCGCGATCCGCTCCGGCCAGAAGGCCGCGGATACGCTGCTGAATCAACCGATGGAACGCTGATGAACGATTTATCCCCAAGCCAGCCGCTCGACGCGGTCCTGCCTGAATCCGCCGACGCGGCGCTTGCCGCGGCCGAGCCGGCCGCCGTGCCGCCCGTGTCGCACGAGCCGCGCGCGCCGCGCGAGCCGGCGCGCGCCGTCGCCAACACTGCGCTCGACAACTCGATCACGCGCGCGACCGACGCGATCCTTGCCGCGCAACAGCCCGATGGCCACTGGGTCTACGAACTCGAAGCCGACGCGACGATTCCCGCCGAATACATGCTGCTGGTCCACTACCTCGGCGAGACGCCGAACCTCGAACTCGAACAGAAGATCGCGCGTTATCTGCGCCGTATCCAGTTGCCCGACGGCGGCTGGCCGCTATTCACCGATGGCGCGTTCGACGTCAGCGCGAGCGTGAAAGCGTACTTCGCGCTGAAGATGATCGGCGACCCGGTCGACGCCGAGCATATGGCGCGCGCGCGCGAAGCGATCCTCGCGTACGGCGGCGCGGAACGCGTGAACGTGTTCACGCGCGTTCTGCTCGCGCTGTTCGGCGTCGTGTCGTGGCGCGCGGTGCCGATGATGCCCGTCGAGATCATGTTGCTGCCGATGTGGTTTCCGTTCCATCTGTCGAAGGTGTCGTACTGGGCGCGGACCGTGATCGTGCCGCTGCTGGTACTCAACGCGAAGCGGCCGCTCGCGCGCAACCCGCGCAAGGTCCGCATCGACGAGCTGTTCCGCGGCGCGCCGGTCAACACCGGCCTGAACGAGCGCGCGCCGCATCAGCGCGCGGGCTGGTTCGGCTTTTTCCGTTGCGTCGATACGGTGCTGCGCGCGCTCGACGGCCTGTTCCCGCAGGCGACGCGCGAGCGTGCGATTCACGCGGCGGTCGGGTTCGTCGATGAACGCCTGAACGGCGAGGACGGCCTGGGCGCGATTTTCCCGGCGATGGCCAACTCGGTGATGATGTACGACGTGCTCGGCTATCCGGCCGACCATCCGAATCGCGCGATCGCGCGCAAGTCGCTCGACAAGCTGCTCGTGATCAACGAAGACGAAGCGTATTGCCAGCCGTGCCTGTCGCCGGTGTGGGATACCTCGCTGGTCGCGCACGCGCTGCTCGAAACCGGCGACGCGCGCGCCGCGCAGGCGGCCGGGCGCGGGCTCGACTGGTTGCGTCCGCTGCAGATTCTCGATGTGCGCGGCGACTGGATCTCGCGCCGCGAACACGTCCGCCCGGGCGGCTGGGCGTTCCAGTACAACAACGCGCATTACCCGGACGTCGACGATACGGCGGTGGTCGTGATGGCCATGCATCGCTCGGCGATGCTCACGCAATCGACGGCCTATGAGCAGGCGATGGCGCGCGCGCGCGAGTGGGTGGTCGGTATGCAGAGCAGCGACGGCGGCTGGGGTGCGTTCGAACCGGAAAACACTCAGTACTACCTGAACAACATCCCGTTTTCCGATCACGGCGCGCTGCTCGATCCGCCGACCGCCGACGTATCGGGCCGCTGTCTGTCGATGCTCGCGCAGATCGGCGAGTTGCCGCAGAACAGCGAGCCGGCGCGGCGCGCGTTCGAGTACATGCTGCAGGAGCAGGAGTCGGACGGCAGCTGGTACGGCCGCTGGGGCCTGAACTACATCTACGGCACGTGGACCGCGCTGTGCTCGCTGAATGCCGCGGGCCTGCCGCACGACGACCCGCGCATGAAGCGCGCGGCGCAATGGCTCGTGTCGATCCAGAACGACGATGGTGGGTGGGGCGAGGGCGGCGAGAGCTACAAGCTCGACTATCGCGGCTACGAACGCGCGCCGAGTACCGCGTCGCAAACCGCATGGGCGCTGCTCGGGCTGATGGCGGCGGGCGAGGTCGATCACGAGGCGGTCGCGCGCGGCATCGACTATCTGCAGCGCGAACAGCGCGAGCACGGACTGTGGGATGAAACGCGCTTCACCGCGACCGGTTTCCCACGCGTGTTCTATCTGCGTTATCACGGTTATCGCAAGTTCTTTCCGTTGTGGGCGCTCGCGCGTTTCCGTCATCTGAAGCGCAACGGGCTCACGCGCGTCACGGTCGGGATGTAACGGATGTCCTTGTCGACAACGCCGTCGGCGCCGGAGGGCGCCGGCAACTTGCCCGTGATCGTCGTGACGGGGATGGCGTTCGAGGCGCGCATCGCGCGCGGGGACGGCAGCGATCGCGTCGAAGTCGTGTACGCGGCGCGCGCCGATCTGCTCGAACGCGCGCTGAGCGCGGCGGTGGCGCGCGGCGCGGCCGGCATCATCAGCTTCGGTACGGCGGGCGGTCTTGCGCCGGATCTGGAGCCTGGTGCGTTGATCGTCGCAGATGCTGTCGATGGGCCGTTCGGGCGGTTGCACACGGATCGCGAGTGGACAGAAAGGATCGTCGCCGCGGTAAATTCCGCCGGGACGCCGGGCGGCGTCGCGGCGCGCCCGCGGCGCGGCTCGATGGCGGCGGTCGCCGCACCGCTGATCACCGCCGGCGACAAACGCGCGCTGCACGGCTCGACCGGCGCGCTCGCGGTCGATATGGAATCGCACATCGCCGGCGCGACGGCCGCCGCGCACGGGCTACCGTTCGCGGTTTGCCGGGCGGTCGTCGACCCGGCGTGGCGCACCTTGCCGCCGGCCGCCACGGCCGGCCTGCGCGACGACGGCAGCACGGCGCTCGGGCCGATTCTGCGCGAATTATTGCGCCAGCCGTCGCAGCTCGGCGCGCTGCTCCGTCTCGCCGCCGATGCCCGCGCCGCGCGAGCCGCGCTGGTTCAGGCGCGCCGCGCGATGGGCGAGGGCCGCGCACTGCGGATGGGGACTGTCTAAAGCGGCGGGCTTGCCGTTGCTTTGCGTCCAGGCTGCGCTCGATGGTAGTCGTTGCATGACGGCCCAACAGCGCCGAATTCCGTCTTAAAAATAGACATTATTTTGCGACAGCGATAAAAGTTCTATTTCTATGTGATCCGGCGGATTAGCCTTTGCCTGTGCTTCGTTTGACGCGAGTCCCCGCGGTTCAACCGGTGCGTTCGCGGTCGATATGGATGGAGTTGCGCTGTATCTGCCGCGCAGCCGCCGCTATCGGCGCGATTAATTCAGCAATCTTGCAATACTAGGGAAAACCCTTATATTTGGCACATCGACTACACGCGTCACACACGGAGTGCCACATGAATTTCCACACCAGAAAATGGGTCAAGCCCGAAGACCTGAACCCGAACGGGACTTTGTTCGGCGGCAGCCTGCTGCGCTGGATCGACGAAGAAGCGGCCATTTACGCGATCTGCCAGTTGGACAATCAGCGCGTCGTGACCAAGTTCATATCGGAAATCAACTTCGTCAGTTCGGCGCGTCAGGGCGACATCATCGAACTCGGCATGACCGCCACGCATTTCGGCCGCACGTCGATCACACTGCGCTGCGAAGTGCGTAACAAGATCACCCGCAAGAGCATCCTGACCATCGAGAAAATGGTGTTCGTCAATCTCGATGAAAACGGCGATCCGGCGCCGCATGGCCGTACGCGCATCCGTTTCGCGGACGAGCAGTTCGCCAACTATCGCGCGAATGTCGAGCCGATGACGCAAGACACGCCGGCAGCATCCGTCGACGAAGAGCGCGTGGCGGCGCGCGGCGAGGCGGAGAGCCTGCACTAAGCGGACGGTCGAGCCGACGTGAGACGAAACCAGCCGGCCTGGCTGGTTGTCGCCCCGGTCACGTCGGCGTCGATATAACGACCGGTCGATCTGATCAAAATAACGTTGCCTCTCGCACCGGATAGTTATCCGGCTACGCGTTGTCGGCAACTTCACCGTTCTGCACATTCACACCGCGCTGTCATCACACCGCGCACCGCTGATCACGCGCAACGAATCCCCTCCGCTGCAACCGATGGCGGTATTCGCCAGTTGTTTTGCCGACCCACGCCATTCACGTCGAATTAGAAACCGCCTCGCGCCGACGATGCGTTGGCGGTGCCCACGCACGCACCAGAGGCTCTCGCGATGGAGCCGCTGAAATAGCGCCGAATGGCTCTATGAGTGTGCTTTTTCGCCTCATACGATGCTCCGGTGACGAAGTACGTCATGACATACCAAAACGAATCAGGTGCGGGTGCCTGCGGGGATCGCATCAAAGAACGATAAAACCGGACAGGTTAGGAGGCGATAGTTGGAATACAGGAAAGCCGTGGTCGCGGCCTGCGTGTGGCTGCTCACAGACCTTGCATGCGCGCAAAGTAGTGTCGTTCTATATGGCCGGCTCGATGTCGCGGTGGCCTACGACAGCTTCAGCAACACTGCCACCGTCAAAGGCAAATCCGCGCTGAGCGAGCTCAGCGACATCTCGTACTGGGGACTGCGCGGCGCGGAAGATCTGGGCGGCGGAACGAAGGCCATCTTCAAGCTCGAGAGCTGGTTCAACGTCGCCAACGGCGCGGTGTTCAACCCGAACTCGTTCTTCTCTCGCGAAGCGTATGTCGGCGTATCGAATGCCGACTACGGTACGTTGCAACTGGGCAGCCAGTTCCCGCCGTCGCTGTGGCTATCCGTTCCCGTCGATCCGTTCGGACGTACGACGGATGGAGCGCTCTTCTCGCTATTTCAGCAAATGCCAGGCAGAACAGGCAATGCCCGAGGCTCGCTGTCGACGCTGAACAACGCGATCCAGTACATCACGCCGCGCGTCGGCGGCTTCCTCGGGCGTTTCGTGTACACGCCGAGCGGACACGCGCAAGCGCCTACCAACCTGGGCAACACCGTTGCGGTGGGACTGAGCTATCAGGCAAAGCGTTTCTATGTCGGCGCTGTTTACGAGACCCAGCGCCAGGCGGGCTCATCGTTCGGTTTGCCGGATGCGAGCGTGCCCAGCACCACCTGGCTGTTCGGCGGAACCTACGACCTTGGCTATTTCAAGGTGCATGGTGAGCTGATGCGCAATCAGGTCACGCATCTGGGCGATGTTCAGGGGTGGATGGCCGGTGTCACGTATCCGGCGTTTCACGGCGCGTTTCGCGGCTCGTATGCGACGCGCTGGACGCAAGGCACAGGCGGCACGCGCGCGTCGCAAACGGCGCTCGGCTACATCTATCCGCTCTCGAAGCGCACCAGCCTCTACGCGAACTTTGCGCACCTGTCGAATGCGGATTCGATTGCGTTCGGCCTATGGCCCGGGTCATCCGAGACCTACAACGCCCAGAAGCTGCCGATGAATGGGCAGGGGCAAAACGAATTCGAGCTCGGATTGCGCCACGATTTCTGACACCCACCACCCTGAAGGAGCCATTCGATGAAACCATTCCTGCTTGCGTTAGCGCTGGCAGTCGCACCCGCGCTGGCTTATTCGCAGAAGCCTCCGAAACCCGTGGTCGCTTCAACGCCGAAGGACAACGCCTATCTGGGCGACAACCCGGCGACAGTGACTGACGCGCCGACTTATCACCGGAAAAAGCGTTTCAGGCGCGGGGCCGCGTCCGCGGCTAGCGCGGTTGCGCCGAAGAACTAGTCCTGTCGCGAATTCAGTTCGTTGCTGCTGCGTCGCACGCGTGTGAGTACCACCGCGTGTCGGTGATGGTCCACGGCTGGTCACCCCAGTTGGTGGTCGTGACGGCCATGTCTTGCGCGTCGCACGTATTCGTATTCGACGCCGCGGTAGCGGCGTGCGCGCTCATCGCAACGGTAAGCGCCCCGAGGGCGGTAATCAGCGACTTCATTTCTTTCTCTCCGCAATTTAAGCCCGGATTTTAGCCACTTCCACTATTGCTGAAAGGGCTGCATCGCGCACTAGAATTTTTCCGCTTTGACAACAATCGGAGATGCAGCCCGTTTATAAGGATCTCAACACAATGAATACTTCCGACTGCGACACAATCGACCACCGACGTCGCTACCTGATAGTCGCACTGCTTGTCGCCCTCACGATGATTGCGACGGCCGACAAGACGATCTTCAGCTTCGCCGGCGTGTCGATCATTCGCGACCTGAAGATCAGCCCCACGCAATACGGACTGGCAGGCAGCATCTTTTTTCTGCTCTTTTCAATCACGGGCGTCGCGGTGGGATTCGCGGCGAACCGGTTCTCGACGAAGACGCTGCTGATCGTGCTATCGGTATGGTGGATCGCCTGCCAGCTGGCGATGGTCTTCGTCGAATCGTTCGCGATGCTGCTCGTATGCCGCGTGTTGCTGGGCGCGGGCACGGGACCTTCGACGCCGGTTATCCAGCACGCGGTGTTCAAGTGGTATCCGCCCGCGAAGCGCGCGTTGCCCGCGGCCTTCGTGCAGTGCGGGCTGATGGGCGGCGTCATCTGCGCGGCGTTCGGGCTGCCGATTGCCATTTCGACGTTCGGCTGGCGCAGCGGCTACATCGCGCTCGCGGCCTTCGGCGCGATCTGGCTCGTACTATGGCTGGCGTTTGGCCGTGAAGGAACTGTCGGCGCCGCCGCGGCAACGAATGCCGTCGAGCAGCAGGACGGCAGTGCGAGCGTCTGGTCGGTGCTGCGCAGCCGAACCTTCATCGGCATGACGCTGATGGGCTTCGTCGGCTATATGCCCAATGCGCTTGCGTTCAGTTGGACGGCCGTGTACTTCCAGAAGGGCCTCGGATTCGATTTGCACACGACGGGCCTGTTCGTCGTCGTCACGTCGCTGTGCGTGATTCCCGCAAGCCTGCTTTGTTCGGCGGTGTCGCAGCGCATTATCGAGCGGCGCCAGAGCATGCGTGTGGCGACCGTCGTCCTGCCCGTCACGGTCTGCATGGTCGGCGGCGCGAGCTACGCGCTCGCGGGTCTCGGTGGCTTTGCCGTGTGGCCCAAGGTCTTTCTGGTCAACTTCGCGGCGCTGGCCATCAATATCCTGCCGGCGTTCGGCCTGACGGTGGTGGGCAATATCTGCGGCACGTCGATTCGCGGTGGCGTGCTGGCGGTGCATACGAGCCTGATCACGCTTGCGGGGCTCGTTGCGCCCTATATGACCGGTCGTCTCATCGACGCGGTTGGCGGTAACGTGGGCGCGGGTTACGAAGGCGCAATCACAATCGTCGGGATTGCGGTTCTGCTGGTGGGCACCGGTGTCATTTCCCTCGTCGATCCCGACCGCACGCGAACAAACCTGCATTGCGCGGCACGGCGCTGGCGGGCTGATTCGCGCATCGCGTGGCGGACCGTGCCGATCTCGTCATTTACCCAACTTCCCCAATGTTGCGAAAAATTGGGGAAGTTGGGTAAAATGGCGCATGACGAGTTAGGTGAAAACGGGGAATCGGATGGCGACGCAGGCGCGGGTAGTGACGGGGACGGACGAGGATTCGGCATGGCTGTCGACCGCGCGGCGGCGCGCGCAGCTCGAATCGCAGCGCAAACCCCACTGGCACGTGGTCGAAAAAGGCCTGCATCTCGGCTACTACCGGGGCGCGCGGGCCGGCACCTGGCATGCCCGGCGATTTATCGGCGACGGGCGCTACGAAGAGATCCGGCTGGGCGCGGCCGACGATAACGCGCCGGCGGACGGCTCCGCCGTGCTCGATCTCGATCAGGCGCTCGCCGCCGCGCGCGCGTGGCGTGCCGCGGCGGAATCGGGGCAGCCGGATATGCAGCACCACCGCTCGCCGCGGCGCCGTGCCGAACGTGGTGTGCAGGCAGACCGGCTCGATGAAGTTACCGCCGCGTGGGGGCGCGAACGCCCCGATCTCGACCTTCGCCGGGTCGGCCTTTTCATGCGCATCGAGCGCGCGCATCTGCTGCACGAGCAGCGTATGAGCGCTATCGCCGCGGGCTTCGGCGTGGCGGTCGGCGAACTTCACGTGCTGCTCACGTTACGCAGGCAGGGCAAGCCCTACGCGGCGCGGCCCACCGACCTGTTCCGCTCGCTGCTGGTCACCTCCGGGGCCATCACCAAACGCATCGACCGTCTGGTGAAAGTGAAGCTGGTCCGGCGCGAAACCGAGGAGGAGGATCTGCGCTCCTTCCGCATCGTGCTGACCCCGGCGGGCATCAAACTCGCGGACGACGCGATCGCACGCATCGCGGAAGGACTTGCCAGGCTAAGCCGCGGCTGCGGCTTGAGCGAAGACGAGTTCGATACCGTCGATGCCTATCTGAGGCGAATCCTCGCCGGCATGCCCGACCCGGGCAATGCTTCTCGACTCATCGACGAATAGTCCCGACCCCCTCGCATGTCGTTGAACCCGGCATAACCCTGGGTTGACCATATATCTTCCTGGTAAGATACTTTGCCTCATCGATCACAGAAACATCGCCAACAGGTATCGGAGAGAGGCAATGATTACGAAGGAAGAGAACGAGCGGCTGACCCGTGTCACGAACGGGGCGCCGATGGGGCAGATGCTTCGGCAGTCGTACTGGCTGCCTGCTGTGCTGTCGTCACGGCTCGTCGCGGATGGCGCACCGGTAAGAGTGCGTCTGTTCGGTGAAAACTTCGTCGCGTTTCGCGCGACGGACGGCCGGGTCGGTTTCCTCGATGAAGCATGTCCGCATCGCGGCGTCTCGCTGGCTCTCGCTCGCAACGCCGACTGCGCGCTGCGCTGCATCTTCCATGGCTGGAAAATCAGCGTGGACGGCCAGATGCTCGAAGTCCCCAACGAAGCATCCGATCCGGAGGGCTTTTGCAAGACGGTCAAGGTGAATCACTATCCGACGCGCGAAGGCGCCGGCGTCGTATGGGTGTGGCTGGGCAACGGTGAAGCACCGCCGTGCCCGGACTTCGAATGGATGGATCTGCCGCCCACGCAGGCCTATGCCTGCGGCATCGAACTGGAAGCCAACTGGCTGCAAGGCGTGGAGGCGACCATCGACTCCTCGCATATCGCGCTGCTGCACCAGAGCTACCTCGACTCGTCGCCTACCGATATGGCGAAGACCGCCGTGAATTCGGCCGTGCGCTATCAGTTCCAGACGGAAGACTACGGCTATCGCGCAGCGGCGCTTCGCGAGATGCCGGATGGCCGGTGCGTGGCGCGGGTCACCGAATTCATCATGCCGTACTACGGACTGATTCCGCCGATCGCCACCGGCGAGAACCAGGATCGTACGGTGATCATCGCGGTGCCGATCGACGATGAGCACCTCATACAGTGGTACATCTACTACAACACGGAACGCCCGTGCGACTCCTGGAAGCGTAACCAGCGCGCGAACACCTGGCCGATGGCGGGCGGCCTGCAAGGAGATCGCGATAACAACTGGGGGCAAAACCGCGTGCTGATGAACCATGGCAATGCGACGGGCTTCCATGAGATCGTCATCGAAGACTTCGTCACGCAGGTCAGCATGGGTGCGATCGTCGATCGCACGAAGGAATATCTGTGCTCCGCGGATCAAGCCATCATCCGCGTGCGCCGGCATCTGCTCAAGGCTCTCGATGCCTATGAGGCCGGCAATCCTCCCGCCAATCCACGCTATTCGCACATTCGCGCGACGGGCGGCATCATGCCGTCGGTCACCACCGACTGGAAGACGCTGCCTCGCTAAAGCGATTCGACGATAACGACGGTATGGGAGATTAGCGATGTCGGAATGGAGCAGGGTGTGCGCGGTCGGCGACTTGCCGGACGGTGAGCCGAAGGGTTTCAGAATCGGCGACGTGCCGATTGTCGTTACACGCGTGGATGGCGCCTGCTATGCAGCGCACGACATATGCACGCATGCGTATGCGTTGCTGTCGGAGGGGTTTCTCGAAGGGCACGTTATCGAGTGTCCGCTGCATGGCGCGAAGTACGACGTGCGCGACGGTAAATGTATCGCGGTGGCCAACACCGATGTGAAGACTTATCCGGTGCAGGTCGAAGCCGGTGAGGTCTACGTGACGGTGACCGACGCATGAATGCGCCACGGCCCGAAACGTACGTGATCGTCGGCGGCGGTCATGCCGGCGCATCGGCGGCCAGGACCCTTCGTGCCGAAGGCTTCGACGGCCGCGTGGTGATGGTGTGCGCGGAGCGACACCGGCCGTATGAACGTCCGGCGCTGTCCAAGAGCATTCTGCTGGGCTCGAAGCGTCTCGACGAACTGGCTCTTCTGCCCGATGGCATGGATGTGGACTTCGAGCTCGGCGTCGCGGCGCGCGCGATAAATCCCGCGAGCCGCAAGGTGACGCTTTCGGATGGCCGCTTCCTCGAGTACGAGCGTCTGCTGCTCGCACCGGGCGGCCGCGCTCGCGAGCTGTCGGTGCCGGGCAGTCATCTCGATGGGATTCATGTGCTCAGGACCGCGGATGACGGTCTCGCGATTCACGCGGCGCTCGCGAAGTCACGGACGGTGCTGATCGTCGGCGGCGGCTGGATTGGACTCGAAATCGCGGCGGTGGCGCGGCAACTCGGCCGCAACGTCGTTGTGGCGGAAGCCGGCGCGCGCTTATGTGCTCGCAGTGTCCCGCCGTCGACGTCGGAGTTCCTGCTGCGCAAACATCGGGCGGAAGGCGTGGATGTTCGCGTCGATTGCGCGCTGTCGAAGTTCGAAGGCGATACAGCGGTGCGGCGTGCGCACCTGTCCGATGGATCGGTGTGCGAAGTCGATATGGTGGTCGCCGGCATCGGCATGGTGCCCAACACCGAGCTGGCGCAATCCGCGGGCCTCGCTGTCGACGACGGCATCGTCGTCGATAGCCACTGCCGCACGAGCGATCAATATATCTTCGCCGCGGGCGATGTCACGCGGCAATTTTGCGAATGGCATCGCCACAGCGTGCGCCTCGAATCGTGGAATAACGCGATCCAGCAGGCGGCTGTGGCCGCGCGCGGGATGCTCGGTCTCGCGCAGCGCCGCGCGGACATACCGTGGTTCTGGTCGGATCAGTTCGACCTCAACCTGCAGGTGCTTGGCGTCGCGCCGCCCGGCGCTATCCGCGTATCGCGCGGCATGAGCGCGCAAGCGCCGTTCGATATTTTCGTCGTGGACGGAACGATAGCCGGTGCGATCGCGGTTAACGGCGCGCGCGAGCTACGAAAGGTCAAGGCACTGATGGCGGCGGGTTCGGTGGTGACCGAACGGCAGCTCGCGGATATGTCGATTGACCTGCAAACACTGCGCTGAGCGTTGCCGACGTGTCGGCAAACAAGTTGGGAGGTCGGGTGATGAACCTGTTAGATGCCGCGGCATGTTTGCCGGCAGAGACTGCCGGTTCCGTGACGTTCAATGACTGGCTGGCGCCGGCGCCGGCCGCAGTGTCGGCGTTGGCGCCCGAAAGCCCGCTGTACCGGCAGCTCTACGCCGGTATTCGCCGTGCCATCAGCGATGGCCAGATGGCGGCGGGAACACGTTTGCCGTCCACGCGAATACTCGCGCAACAGCTCGGCGTCTCCCGCAATACGGTGATGGCCGCCTACGACCAGCTGCTGGCGGAAGGCTATCTCGATGCGAGGACCGGTCGAGGTACATACGTGAGTACCGTGATGTCCGGCTCCACCGCGCCGAAGAAGCCGCCTCGGATCGCGAGGCAAGGTGTCGTGCCGGAGCGGCTTCCGGAAGTCGGCGTGCCCGCGCTCGAGTGCTTTCCCGTCAAGTCCTGGACTCGTCTCGTCACGCGCAGGGTGAAGTGCTCGATGGCGGAGCTGATGAGCAATGCGCATCCGACGGGTTACCGTCCGCTGCGAGAAGCGATCGCGGTGCAGTTGGGTATGACGCGCGGATTGTCCTGTCGTGCGGAACAGATCTTCGTGCTGCCCGGGTTCGACGCCGTGGCGCACCTCGTGAGCCGGGCGCTGCTCGGCGCCGGAGATAAGGTCTGGATCGAAGACCCGTGCTCGCCGCTCGCGCGCGCCGCGTTCGCGAATTCGATGGTCTCCGTGGTGAACGTACCGGTCAACCGCGACGGCTTCGACGTGAATCTCGCCCGGCAGATTGCGCCGGGTGCGCGGCTCGCGTGCGTGACGCCGGAGCGGCAGTTTCCGTTGGGAACGCAGATGTCGCCGGCCAGACGCAACGCGCTGCTCGCATGGGCGCGAAACGAACAGGGCTGGATTCTCGAAGACGACCGCGCGAGCGAACTGAACTGGGCCGCCGCGCCGCTATCGACGCTCGCGCGCGCCGATGGCGTGCGCAGGGTGCTCTACGCAGGCAGCTTCGACCGCGTGATGTATCCCGCGCTGCGCATTTGCTATGTCGTGGTGCCGGAGAGCGCGGTGGCCGCATTCACACTGGCCTGGGCCGACTCGATGCTGCATTGTCCGGTGCTCGAGCAGGCTGCATTGACCGACTTCATAACAGGGGGGCATTTCGCATTGCACCTCAGGCGCATGCGCGCGCTGTATGCGGATCGCTCGAATGCGCTGTCGAATGCGATGGCGCCTGAAATCGATACGGGCGTGAGGCTGATTTCAACCGAGGGCGGCCTCTTTTCGACGGCGCTGTTCTCAGGCGCGCTCGACCGCGATGTCGTCCTCGATGCGTTCACCGCTGAGGAGGCGCTGCATGTGCGGCCACTGTCTTCGTTTTGCGCGCACTCCCAGTGGAATGGCGTGGTGGTGGGATTCGGCGCGATCGAAAAGGGCAATTTGCGAGCAATGATTCGACGGCTGACCGCGTCCGTGCGCAGCCTGTCTTAAAGAGCCCGCCCAGCGGTCGCGAGCGTTGGGTGCTCATATTTAACCTTCGAAGGAGAGATCACGATGCAGGCAACTCAGCCAGCAACGACACAACGAATCACCCGTTTCGACTCCACGACTGTGGACTGGATTTCGCTCGCGCCGGGCGCCTGGTACAAGCCGGTGCGCTTCAATGAAGACGGCACCGGGTGGGTCAGCCTCGTGCGCCTCGCGCCCGGCGCATCGGTTCCCCGGCACCGTCACGAGGGCGCCGTGCAGGGCTTCAATCTGGGTGGCCGCGGCCGCTTCGTGGAAGACGACATCGTCACCACGCCGGGCACCTTCACGTACGAGCCGGCGGGCACGACGGACACGCTCGTGGTCGAGGGCGACGAGGATCTGGTGATGCTGTTCGTGGTGGACGGCCCGGTCGAATATCTGACCGAACTCGGCGAAGTCGCGCGGCGCGAGACGCAGGCGACCAAGCAGGCGAGCTATCGGCAACACTGCGAGTCCACCAGCGCGCCGCAGACGGTGCTGACGCGCTAAGACCGATCCGACAGTTCGACGCGGCAAGACAGCGCGTTTTCGATAAGCAAAAGCATATGCAAATGAAAAGGGCAGGGAAGCCGCTCGAGGGCCGCGTTGCCGTCGTGACAGGCGGCAGCCGTGGAGTCGGCAAGGGTATCGCACTGAGCCTCGGTGAAGCCGGTGCGAAGGTCTACGTCACCGGGCGCTCGTTGAAGCCGGGCACTTCGAACTGGCCCGGCACGGTCGCGCAGACCGTCTCGCAGATTCAGGAGCTCGGCGGAACCGCGGTTGCGGTCCAGTGCGACCACGGCAACGATCACGAAGTGCGCGACTTCTTCGCGCGCATCGAACGCGACGAAGGACGCCTCGATATCCTCGTGAACAATGTGTTCGGCGCGCCCGACCGCATGCCGACCAATCTGCCGTTCTGGGAACTGCCTGACGATCTCTGGGACCAGTTGCTCACCGTCGGCCTGCGCTCGCACTACATCGCGAGCCGGTGCGCCGCGCCGTTGATGGTCAGGCAGCGCGGCGGCCTCATCGTGAATACGTCGTCGGGCGGCGCGGTCCGCTACGTGTTCAATGTGCCGTTTGGCGTGCAAAAGGCCGGCGTCGACAAGCTTGCGCGCGACATGGCCCATGATCTGAAGCCGTTTGGCGTGACCGCCGTATCGATCTGGCCTGGTTTCATCAAGAGCGAAAAGCTGCTGGCGCAGCCTGACCGGCTTCCGCCGGCCCAGGCGAAGCACATCCTCGAAAACGGTGAGTCGGCGCAGTTCGCGGGCCGAGGCGTGGTCGCGCTCGCCACGGACCCCGGCATGATGAATAAAAGCGGACAAGTGCTGCTGGTTGCCGACCTCGCCCGCGAGTATGGCTTCACGGACATCGATGGCAGGACGCCCGCTGCGCCCGCGACGGCCTGAGCGCGGCGAGGCGGGGCGCGGCAGCAGGCGGGTTCGCCGGCTGCATACGGCGCGCGCCGGCTTCGAAGCAGTGGCCTCGTGCGGATGCGCGGCGGCGCATTGCGCGGCGCGTCGCCGTATTGCTTATTGCACCGCCGGCGTGGCCGACGCGCCGGCCGGCGCGGGCGGTACGGCCGGTACCGTAGCCGGTGTTGCAGCGCTTCCCGATGTATCACCGGGATCGGTGTAGTCAGGCACGCCGTCCGGCGCGCCCGTCGCGGCGCCGGATGCGCCGTTCGGCGCAGGTGTCGTCGCGCCGGGATCCGTGTAGTCCGGCAGGTCGTTCGGCGCCGCCTTGCCGGCGCCAGCCGCCCCGGATGCGCCATTCGGCGCGTCGCCGGCAGCACCCGGATCCGCATAGTCCGGCAGCCCCGCCGCCGGCGCGCCGGCATTGCCCTGATCGTCGTAATTCGGCAGCGGCGCATTGTTGTCGCCTGGGCCGCGCAGCCGCGCGCGGCGTTGCTGCGTGTACGCATCGCGCACGAACGAGTATTTGTCGAGCGCGGCCTGCTGCAGCAGATCGGTCGCGCCGAGCAGATCCGAACGCGTGCTGACGAACTGCAGCACGTACAACGGATTACGCGTCGCCGGTTCCATATAGTTCAGCGGATTGAACTTCACGTCGACGACGAGCCCCATGCTGTCGCGCACCGTACTCGGCCCGAACAGCGGCAACACCAGATACGGTCCTGACGGAATGCCCCAATGCCCGAGCGTCAGACCGAAATCCTGGTGATGCTTCGGCAAGCCCGCCGGCGTCGCCCAATCGAGCAGACCGCCGATGCCGAATACCGAGTTGAACGCGAAGCGCATGATGTCTTCGGTCGCATCGGTGATCTTCAGTTGCAGCAGCGCGTTCGCGGCGTTGGTGAGGTCGCCGAGGTTCGAGAAGAAGTTGCTGACGGCGGTGCGCAGCGGTTGCGGCGTGACCTTCTGATAGCCCTTTGCGACCGGCACCGCGATATAGCGGTCCACGCCGTCGTTGAAATTGAAGATTGCCCGGTTCACGGGCTCGAACGGGTCGCCCGGCTTGCGGTCGGGCGCGGTTGCGCAACCGGAGATCAAACCCGCGGCGGTGAGCGCCAGCGTGGCGTTACGCAGCTTCATGCTTAAATTCCTTTTTGCTTGGCGCGACGTTGGCGCGGCTTGCCCATCAGCACCGGCTGGAACACCACCGCGCCGATCAGTGTGCATAACAGCGACAGCGCGAGCAAGCGTCCCATGCTCGAAGTGCCGGGATGATGCGACAGCCACAGGCTACCGAACGCGGTGGCCGTGGTCGCCGCGCTGAACAGCACCGCATGCGTCAGGCTCGACTGCAGCAGACCGGTCTGGCCGTTGCGCCACGCCATCACGAAGTAGATCTTGAACGCGACGCCGACGCCGAGCATCAGCGGTAGCGCAATGATATTCGCGAAGTTCAGCGGCATGCCGAACACCACGCATAGTTCGAGCGTCACGAGTGCGGAGACCAGCAGCGGCACCAGCGTGCGCAGCACGTCGCCGACGCGCCGCAGCGCGATCCATAGCAGCACCGCGATCGACAGCAGTGCGTAGACGGCCGCCTGCAGGAACGCCTTGATGATCGTGTCGGCCGAGTGCAGGATCGAAATCGGCCCGCCGATCGCGCCCGGTTCGGCCTTTTTCACCGCGTGGGCGAAGCGGGCCAGCATCTGGTCGTCGTTCGGATCGACGCCGGCCGGCACCTTCGGCGCGATGTCGACCAGCGCGCGGCCGCCCTTGCCGATCCACGTCGCGGCGATTTCCTTCGGCAGATTCTCGCGTGTGATTTCAGTCGGCTGCAGCAGGTTCTCCAGCTGCTTCAACGCGATGCGCAGCGTGTCGGACAGCGCGACTTCGGCGCGGTCGCGGGTGGCGGCGTCGGCGCTCGCGAGCTTTTGCAGCGTCGCCGACAGATGCGCCGCTTCGGCGGCGCCCGCTCCCGGGTGATCCTCGGCGGCGAGCGACAACTGGTTTGCCGCGCGCTTGAGCGCGGCGACGCGCACCTCGTCGGTAGCCTGCGGCGCGGGTTGTTGCTGCAACGCGGGCAGCAGCTGTTGGGCGGCGCTCGCGATCAGCATCGTCTTCTGCTGCTGATCGGTGGGCACGAACGTGCTCAGTGTGCTCACGCGGCCGACTTCCGGCAGCTTGCGCAAACGCTCGGCGATCGCATCGGCGTCGGCCAGCGACGGCGCGAGCACATGCACGTTGTTGACCGCGGCTTCCGGTGAATCCTTCAGCGACAGCAGCGTCGCCATCGACTCCGTGTGCGGATCCTTCAGATGCAGCGGATTGAAATCGAAGCGCAGATGCGTGAGCAGCGGCGTGGCGCCGAGCACGACGATCAGCGTGCCGATCAGCACGGGCTTGCGATGATGATCGAGGAAATCGTCGACCGGCGCGAGCCGCTTGAAGCCCGGCGAGCCGGCTTCGCCGGGCGGCCTGAAAACCTTCAGCAACGCGGGCAGCAGCGTCATGTTCGTGAAGTACGCCACGAACATGCCGACGCCGGCGATCTGGCCCAACTCGGACACGCCGCGATATGCGGTCGGCAGAAACGAGAAGAAGCTCAGCGCGACCGCGACCGCGGCCAGCGTGAGCGGCACCCCGATGCTGTGCGCGGTATGCATCAGCGCGGCCGATAGCCGGTTGTCGCGATTGCGCTCCTCGCGATACTTGACGCCGAACTGCACGCCGAAATCGACCCCGAGCCCGACGAACAGCACCATGAAGGCGACCGAAATCATGTTGAGCGCGCCGACCATCATCAGACCGAGCGCGGCGGTGATCGCGAGGCCGACGAACAGCGTGATGAACACGGCGACGATCATGCGGCCGGAGCGCAGCGCGAGCCACAGAATGATCAGCACGACAATGAAGGTGCCGATGCCGTTGAGCACCGCGCCGTCCTGCACCGACGCGAACTCTTCGTCCGCGAGCGGCTGTTCGCCGGTCAGACGGACCGTCGCCCCATAGCGCGAGTCCAGATGCAGCGACGCGGCGGTCGCGCGGATCGCTCTGGCCGCGCTCGCGCCCGGTTCCAGCGCATCGTAGTTGACAACCGGCTGCACGATGACGAACGCGCGCGCCGGGTCGGTGGCGGCGCCTTTGTCGACCAGCGCGCGCCACGAGAACGCGGCCGGTTGACGGGCCAGCACGCGATCGAGCGTATTCGCGCTTTGCGCGAGCAGATGGCTCATGTCGGCCAGCTTCACCTGACCGAGCTGCAGCGGCAGCAGCAAGCTGGTTGTCAGGGTGCCGGCCAGGCCGGTCAGGCTCGGATCATGCGCGAGGGCATTGACGAGCGGGCGCGACTGCACGAGTTGCGACGTGGTGGACATCACCTCGTCGGTGGAGGGGAACAGCAGGCCGTTGTGTTCGAAGAACGGGCCGCCGGCCGGCTGCGAGACCGACGTGAACTCCTTCGAATCGGCCCTCAGCGCGGCCGTCAGCGTATTGGCCGCGGCGTCGGCGAATTCGGGCGCACGCGCCTCGACCACCACGAGCACGGTGTCGCCATGCTCGGGGAACGCGGTATCGATCGAGTTTTGCCGCGCCGTCCATTGCTTGTCGGTTTCGATGAGACGGCTGATGTCCGTGTTGATCTTGAAGTTATGCGCGACGTAGACGCCACTCAGAACGGCGAGCACGATCGACAGCGCGATGATCCTGAACGGATGACGCACCGAGTACGCGACGAGACGGACGATAGATGACTTCAGCATGTAGGCGAAACTGGCCTTATCACGGGTGTTGTTTGTGACGAAAGTGCATAAGTATACCGAGCCGTAGCACCGCAACCCGACTTCGACAGCAAGTCTGACTCCCGGCTATACTGGTCTACCCCTTTTCAGCCTTGGGCTACGCGGCCCGCGGGCGCTACTTCTTTCTGGTCCTGACGAGCGTATGAAACGATATCTGTCTGCTTTCCTGGCCGCAGCCGTGGTGTCCACGGCCGCGTTTGCGCAAACCGCGCCCGACGCGGTGGTAAAAAGTGCAGTCGAAGGCACCGTTACCGCGATGAAGGCGGACCCGAAGGCGCGCGGTGGCGACATGGCGCAGATCACGCACATTGTCGAGACGCACTTTCTGCCCGCCACCGACTTCCAGCGCACCACGCGTATCGCGATCGGCAAGCCCTGGTCCACCGCGACGCCGGAACAACAAAAGCAACTGTACGAGCAGTTTACGCTGCTGCTCACCCGTACTTATGCCGCATCGCTGTCGCAACTGCGTGATCAGGACGTGACGTTCAAGTTTATGCCGGTCAGCGTGCCCGGCGGCGCCACCGACATCGTCGTGCAATCGCACGTAATCAGCAACGGCGGCGACGATGCGATCGACTACCGGCTCACCAAGGGGCCGTCCGGCTGGAAGATCTACGACATCAACATGATGGGCGCGTGGCTGATCCAGGTGTATCAAACGCAATTCGCCGATCAGATCAACAAAGGCGGCATCGACGGGCTGATCAAGTTCCTGACTGTGCACAACGCGCGCGGCGGTTGAGAGTCGACAGCATTTGACGCGGTAAAAGAAAAGCGCGGTGGCCTGGCTGGCCACCGCGCTTTTTTTATGCCTGACGGCTCACGCGCAGCATAGGTCGGCCCGCGGCCGTCCCAACCGAGCCGCTCAGTGCGCCACGGTTGCGGTTTGTACTTTCTTGCCGGTGCCGGCGCGCTTGATCTCGTCGAGCTTGATCTCGACGTGACGCGAGAACACGTACTCGGCGGGACGCTGCTTGTCGAGCGGGATGTCTTTCGCGAATGCGCCGGTGGTCTTCGGACCGCGCATGCTGACCTTCAGCGCCTTCAGCGGATGGGCGACCGTATCCATCACGGCCGTCGCTTCGAAACCGCAGTGGACCATGCAGTCCGCGCACTTCTCGTAGTTGCCGGTGCCGTACTTGTCCCAGTCGGTCGTTTCCATCAGTTCCTTGAAGCTCTTCACGTAGCCTTCGCCGACCAGATAGCAGGGCTTTTGCCAGCCGAACACCGTACGCGCCGGGTTGCCCCACGGCGTGCATTCGTAGCTCTGGTTGCCCGCGAGGAAGTCGAGGAACATCGCCGACTGACTGAACGACCAGTTCTTGCCGTTGTTGCCGCGCTTGAAGATTTCGCGGAACAGTTGCTTGGTCTTGTCGCGATTCAGGAAGTGTTGCTGGTCCGGTGCGCGTTCGTACGCGTAACCCGGCGACACGGTGATGCCGTCCACACCCATCGGGCCCAGCGTGTCGAAGAATTTCGCGACGCGCTCCGGCTGTGCGTCGTTGAACAGCGTGCAGTTGATGTTGACGCGGAAACCACGGCGCTTCGCCTCGCGAATCGCGGCCACGGCCTTCTCGTACACGCCTTCCTGCGACACCGAGTGATCGTGCGCTTCCTGGTCGCCGTCGAGGTGGACCGACCAGACGAAGTACGGATTCGGCTCGTAGTCGTCCATCTTCTTTTCCATCAGCAGCGCGTTCGTGCACAGGTACACGAACTTCTTGCGCGCCATGATGCCCTTGACGATCTGCGGCATTTCCTTGTGCAGCAGCGGCTCGCCGCCGGCGATCGACACGACCGGCGCGCCGCATTCGTCGACGGCCTGCAGGCACTCTTCGAGCGACAGGCGCTGGTTCAGGATGGGATCCGGATAATCGATCTTGCCGCAGCCATTGCAGGCGAGATTGCAGCGAAACAGCGGCTCCAGCATCAGCGCGAGCGGATAGCGTTTGTTGCCGGAGAGATGCTGGCGCATGATGTATGCGCCGACGCGGACTTTCTGTAGCAGCGGAATAGACAAGATGTCCTCCTTAAACTTCGCGTGCAGCGAGTGGTTGCATCAGTTTCGATGGCAACTTGAATTCGACTTTCTCTTCACGGCCCGCCATCGTCGTGACATCGACGGGCCCCAATGCGCGCAGCGCATCGATTACGTTTTTGACCATCTCTTCCGGTGCCGACGCGCCGGCCGTGATGCCGACCGTCTGGACCCCCGCAAACCATTCCGGCTTCACTTCGGAGCCATCGGCGACGAGGTAGCTCGCCACGCCGCTTTCGCTGCCGATTTCGCGCAGCCGGTTCGAGTTCGAACTGTTGGTGGCGCCCACCACCAGCAGCACTTCCACTTCCTTGCTCAGCTCGCGCACCGCCGCCTGGCGGTTCTGCGTTGCATAGCAGATGTCGCGCGTGTCCGGACCGACGATGTCGGTAAAGCGGCGCAACAGCGCGTCGATGATGCCGCGCGTGTCGTCGACCGACAGCGTGGTCTGCGTGACGTAGGCAAGCGGCGCGCCGGCCGGCAGATCCAGCTGCGCGACCTCCGCTTCGCTTTGCACGAGCAGCACCTTGCCCGGAATCTGGCCGATCGTGCCTTCCACTTCCGGATGGCCGGCGTGGCCGATCAGGATCAGCGTGCGCCCGGCGGCGACATACTGGCGCCCTTGCACGTGAACCTTGGTGACGAGCGGGCAGGTGGCGTCGAGCACGTCGAGGCCACGGGCCTCGGCATCACGTTCGACGGTCCGCGCGACGCCGTGCGCGCTGAAGATCGCCACTGCGCCTTGCGGCACTTCATCGAGTTCCTCGACGAAACGCGCGCCTTTCTGGCGCAGGTTGTCGACCACGTGACGGTTATGGACAATCTCGTGGCGGACATACACGGGCGCGCCGTGTTGTTGTAACGCACGATCGACGATTTCGATTGCGCGGACAACGCCCGCACAAAAGCCGCGGGGCTGAGCAAGGATGACTCGCATAAATTGGCGAACTCCGACAGACGCGGGTTTCGAAGAAGTCGGTGAAACCGACTTTATCGCCGCGCTCATCTTGATTAGTTGACGTCTTGAGCCCCGGCGACCGGCCGGTACAGCAAAACCAAACGCGCATTCTAACGCTATCGGGGCGGCTTTGCTTTCCGCCCCGATCCGTGTGTTGGGCGCTAGCCGCACCCTCAACGCGTTACCCGGCGCCGTGTCAGCGGCGCTGCGAGGATCGGGCGGGCTCGCCGGCGGCCCATCGGACCGCGGTTGCACGCTGCGCTGGCGCAGCGGAACCCTTAAACTACCGATCCCGCGGCGTGCATCACGCGTTGTTTACAGAATGATTTCGAGGCTCGCTGGATGGATGCCGATCCACACGAAAGTGTCCCGGTCGCGAGCGCCCGGTGCTCACGATGCTCGACCGGTGCGTGGTGGCGGCGCGCATCGTGGCAATGCAATAGTCCAGATGCGTCGGCGCGGCCGCGCGTTCAATCGAGGGTAATGCTTAATGGCGGCGGTTCTGTTTGTTTTTTCGTGTGTTTCCCTGCTGATCTGGTGCGTGCTGCTGTTCGCGCGCGGCGGCTTCTGGCGCGCGCGTCCCGCCACGCCGCTCGCCGTCGGGCCGCGCGCCGGATGGCCGGCGGTCGCGGCCGTGGTGCCGGCGCGCAATGAGGTCGATGTGATCGCCGAGGCGGTTACGTCGCTGTTGCGGCAGGACTATGGCGGCGCGTTCCATGTGATCGTCGTCGACGATCACAGCACCGACGGCACCGCCGATGCCGCGCGAGCCGCCGCATTGCAACTGCAATGCCCCGAGCGCCTGACGGTGCTGGGCGCGAAGCCGTTGCCGCCGGGCTGGTCCGGCAAGGTGTGGGCGCAATCGCAGGGCATCGAGGCTGTTCACACTTTGGGACTGCCGGCCGATTTTCTGCTGCTGACCGACGCCGACATCGGCCATCCCGCCGACGCGCTCACGCAACTGGTCGCGCGCGCGGATACGGAAAAGCGCGATCTCGTCTCGCTGATGGTGCGGCTGCGCTGCGATTCGTTCTGGGAAAAGGCGCTGATCCCGGCCTTCGTGTTCTTCTTCGCGAAGCTGTACCCGTTCGCGTGGGTCAACAATCCGCGCAACCGTACCGCGGCGGCGGCCGGCGGCTGCATGCTGGTTCGGCGCGCCGCGCTCGAAGAGGCGGGCGGTATCGAGTCGATCCGCGCCGAGTTGATCGACGATTGCAGCCTTGCCGCGCGCATCAAGCACCGCGGCACCGGGCGTCATCCGATCCGGCTCGACGTCGCGGCGCAGAGCGTTTCGCTGCGTCCTTACGATAGCTGGCGTGACATCTGGAACATGATTGCGCGCACCGCGTTCACGCAGTTGCGTTATTCGCCGCTGTTGCTCGCCGGCACGCTCGTCGGCATGGCGATCATCTATCTGCTGCCGCCCGTTGCCGCACTGGTGCTCGGGCCGCTCGGCTGGCCCGCATGGTTCGCGTGGGCGGCGATGTGCTGCGCTTATGCGCCGATGCTCGTCTACTATCGCCGCTCGCCGTTGTGGGCACCGTTCCTGCCGCTCGTCGCGCTGTTCTATGTCGGCGCGACGTTCGCGTCGGCGGTGCGCTACTGGCGCGGTAAGGGCGGACAGTGGAAGGCGCGTGTGCAGGCGCCGGTGCAGGAGCGTTGAAGCGGATTTTCAACGAAGACTGACGGAGGTAAAAAAAGCGGCCAAGGCCGCTTTTTTTATGCTCGTTGGCAGCGCTCGTTCGTGTATCACGCGTTGCTGAGCATCATGTACATCTGAATCACGACGTCCGGCGAGAACGTGAACGGCACCCAACCGTGGCCGGTGTGGCGCATCACCAGCAGGCGATCGCCGTTGGACTGCTTCTGCACCGCCATCACCGGATTTTTCGTCGATACGAACTGCCAGCCGGGCGGCACGCCCATCGGCTGTTCGGGCTGCATCGACGCGCGCGCGTTCGACAGCTCCTCGATCAGCTTGCTGATCTGATCCGGGCGAAACGAGACCATCTGGTCGCCGATCGTCATCGTGATTTCGTCGCGCGTGGGCCGGGCGACTTCGAGCGTCGGCTGCAGCCGCGGGACCGGCGGGTCGGCGTCTGCCGGCTCTCCGGTCGTTGCGTTCGCGGGTTCCGTTATCGCGGTGTCCGACGCCGATGCATCGTGGCCGGCGGTCGCCTCGGCGTGCGCGGCATCGGCCGCGGGTTCAGTTGCCGGCAATGCCGTGGCGTCCTGGGGTGTCTCGGGAATGTTGTCGGCCTGCGTGGCCACGACAGCCTGAATGAGCTGATCGACGCCCATTTCCAATGCGCCGAGCTGTTCGTGAAGATTCATGCGAGGTTTCTCTGGTAGGACCCGCGATTTTACCTGCTGGGCGCGTGCCTGGACCCGTTGCCGATGCGGGACTTGTAACAAAATGCTTACGCTCGCGCGCGATCGTGGAGGGCGAGCCGCGCGGCGGTCCTGCCTCGCTCAGCCCTTCAGATAGCCCGCCTGCCGGAACCACTCGAGCGCATCCGCGAGCCCCTCGCGATAGGGCCGCGCGCGATAGCCCAGCTCGCGCTCCGCCTTCGCCGACGTGAAATACATCTTGTTTTTCGACATCTTCAGCCCGTCGACGGTGACGAACGGTTCGCGCCTGGTGAATTTGGCGAGCGCCTCCGCGCCCAGCGCAAGCGGATACAGCGGCCAGCGCGGCAGGCTCAGCGTCGGCGCCTTGCGGCCGGTCAGCGCGGCGATATCCGCGAGCATCTGTTGGAGCGGCAGATTTTCGCCGCCGAGGATATAGCGCTCGCCGATCTGGCCGCGTTCGAGCGCGAGAAAATGGCCGGCCGCGACGTCGTCGACGTGCACGAGGTTCAGCCCCGTATCGACGAATGCCGGAATCTTGCCGAGCGCCGCCTCGAGGATGATGCGGCCGGTCGGCGTCGGCTTCACGTCGCGCGGACCGATCGGCGTCGATGGATTGACGATCACCGCGGGCAGGCCGTCATTGGCGATCATCCGTTCGACCGCGCGCTCGGCAAGCACCTTGCTGCGCTTGTACACGCCGATCGCCTGGGCGGCCGTGAGCGGCGAGGTTTCGTCGGCGGACTGGCCGGAGCTGGTCACTTTCAGCGTCGCGACGCTGCTCGTGTAGACGATCCGCTCGACGCCTTCTTTCAGCGCCGCGCGCATCGTCGCCTCGGTGCCTTCGAGATTCGAGCGTTCGATTTCGCTCGGGTCCGGCGCCCACAGCCGGTAATCGGCGGCCACGTGCAGCAGATAGCGCACGCCGCGCAGCGCGTTGCGCATCGACGCTTCATCGCGCATATCGCCAACCACGATTTCCGCATCGAGCGATTCGACGTTTTTGCGCGGACTCGTCGCGCGCACCAGCACGCGCACCTTGAAGCCTTTGCTTTGCGCGATGCGCGCCACCGACGAGCCGACGAAGCCGGACGCGCCGGTCACGAGCACGAGATCGCGATTCTGTTCGGTCATTCTGTTTCCATTCCTGCGTGACGGTCGACGGATTGTACGTGGCGTGTTCGCGAAATGGGCGTTGGCGGGCACGCCCGCCGCGACGCGACTAGAATGCCGGCTTGAAAGATCAACAGGCATTCAAAGGAGAAAGCGGCATGGCCCCGGATCTGGACGAGCGGATCGAAACGTATTACGTGCGGGTGCGCGGCATGGTGCAAGGCGTCGGCTTCCGTCACGCGACCGTGCGCCAGGCACACGCGCTCGGCATCACCGGATGGGTCGCGAATCTCGACGATGGGTCGGTCGAAGCGATGTTGCAAGGACCGGCCAATCAGATCGACCGGATGTTGTCGTGGCTGCGTCACGGGCCGCCGGCGGCGCGCGTCACGGATGTGAGCGGCGAAGAGCGTTTGTCGGATAAGCGCTACGAACGTTTCGAGCAGCATTGAGCGCGGCAACGATGCGAGGCTGCCGCGAACCGGGCGTCCAACAGTGCGAATTCGCGTGCTGTAAGCGCTTGCTGAAGCCGGCAAAAAAAGCGGCGCGCCATCTGAAGGATGGCGCGCCGCTTCGGTGAATTCGTCCTGCCTGGCCAGCTCGTGCGCGCGATTCTCCGCGCGCGGCCATACCCTCTTCAGCGCCTATTGCGCGACCAGCAAGCTCTCCGCGAATCCCCACTCGTCCTCGATCCACTGATGGCTGCACACGAAGCCGGCATCGTCGGCAATCGCGGGCAGTTCCTCCGCGCGGTACTTGTGGCTGCTCTCGGTCCAGATCGTTTCGCCTTCCTTCAGCGACACCGTCAACTGCGCCGCGCGCACGTGCGCGGTGACATCGCGCTTCGCGCGCAGATGCATCTCGATGCTGCGCGCGTCCGGATTGAAGCGCGCGACGTGCTCGAACGCGTCGAGCGGAAAGTCGCCATCGAGTTCGCGATTGATGCGCGCGAGCAGATTCAGATTGAACGAAGCCGTTACACCGACCGCGTCGTCGTACGCGGCGATCAGCACCGGCGTCGGCTTGATCAGGTCGGTGCCGAGCAGCAATGTGTCGCCGGGCGCGAGCATGTTGCGGATGTCGCGCAGGAAACGCGTAGCCGCGAGTCTGCCGAAGTTGCCGATCGTGCTGCCGAGAAACAGCACGAGAAGGCGGTCGCCGGGCGCGCGTTGCCGGCTCACTTCGGCGAGACCGGCCAGATAATCGCGCTCGTAACCGACGATCGAAATCCGCTCGATGTCGCCGAGTTCGCGCCGGCACAACTGCAATGCACTGCGCGAAATTTCAATCGGGCAGTAAGAAGTGGGGCGTTTTTTACACAGTGCTTCGAGAATACGGCGCGTTTTGCGGCCGCTGCCGCTGCCGAGTTCGGCGACGGTCACGTCGTGCGGCAAATGCCCGACGATGTCCGCAGCGTGCTTCGCGAGCAGCCGTTCCTCGGCGCGCGTGACGCCGTATTCGGGCAATACGGTAATCACTTCAAAAAGCGCGGAGCCGACTTCATCGTACAGATACTTCGACGGCAGTTCTTTTTGCGGCGTATGGGCGAGACCGGCGCGCACGTCGGCGGCGAAGGCACGGCGTAGTTCGGAAGGCGAGTTGCCAAGCGATAGGGCTGGCTGGGTCATGCTGGCTCCAGTAGTCACATTCGATAAGCGGAAAAGTTGCCGGGTGGTGGCATGCGCGCTCAACGCGGTTGACGCATGCCGTGGGCGAGAAGCGCGGGTGGGCGCGGGTGGCTCCCCGCGGCTGCCTGAAAACTGCGCTCAGGACTGCATTCGCCGGCCCGGCTCGTGGGTGCTGCCAGGTGATGCTGGGAGGTGGTGCTGCATGAGCCGCCGCGAACGGCGGGCGAGCAGCGTGCAATATTTCATAGCAAGATTCGCGCACGAGCCGGGCCTGAACCGCAATGCGGTTCACCCGTCGCGTCACGCGTGAAGTTAAGTTCTAGCGCATCGACGGGCAATGCGCACGACCAATTGCAGCCGATTGACGAAAAAGCGCCAACCCCGTCAGCCGGCAACCCGACTAGAATGCCCGATTTGCGCGATTCGTGCTGTCGGGGTCCAAAGACCCAAACAGGCGATCCAAAACGACGATGCAGCGTCCGCCTGCTTGCGAGACACCACACTTCATGACGATAACGACCCTGATCGACATTGCGCGCGAGTCTGCCTTGCCGCGCCCGGGCGTGTGCCGGCGCGTGCCCGGAGCCGCATCGCAGCGGTCTCTCACCCGGTGCGCCGTATCCGCGTGCCGGACCGCGCAATGAACCACGACGACTTCAGACGCGGCATCGCGTTGTCGGTCGGCGCGTCCGCGATGTTCGCATTGCTGTCCGCTTACGCGACGCTGCTCAAGCCGCTGAGCGGCCTCGATATCTTCGCGTGGCGGATCGTCTGGACCGCGCCGGGCGCGCTGCTGCTGGTCGCGCTGCGCCAGCGCTTGCCGATTTTGCGTCAGCTTGTTGACCGCATGGTGACGGAGCCGAAGCTCGCCATCGCGATGGTGGCCGCTTCGGCGTTGCTCGGCGTCCAACTCTGGCTGTTCCTGTGGGCGCCGCTGCATGGGCGAATGCTCGAAGTGTCGCTCGGCTATTTCCTGCTGCCGCTCGTGATGGTGCTGGTCGGCCGGTTCCATTATCGCGAGCGCCTCGATGCGTTGCAGTGGCTCGCGGTCGCGTGCGCGGCCATCGGTGTCGGCCACGAACTGTGGGTAACCGGCGCGTTTTCGTGGCCGACGCTCGTGGTGGCCCTCGGCTATCCGCCGTATTTCGTGCTGCGTCGCAAGATCAACCTGGATTCGCTCGCGATGTTCACCGTTGAAATGGCGCTGCTGGTGCCGGTGGCAGTCGTGTTCATTATTGCCGGCGGCTCGCTGCAGGCGATTGGCGGTCGCGTGGAAATGTGGTGTCTGCTGTTGCCCGGTCTCGGCGCGTTGAGCACGATCGGGCTCGCTTCCTATCTGAAGGCGAGCCGTTTGCTGCCGGTCGCTTTGTTCGGCATTCTCGGCTACGTCGAGCCGGTGCTGCTGGTGCTGGTATCGATCACGTTGCTGCGGGAAACGCTGCGCGCCGCGCAATTGGCGACTTATGTGCCGATCTGGATCGCGGTCGCGCTGACCGCGCTGCATAGCGTGCGGTTCGTGCGCTTTGCATCGGACTGAGCGGCGCAATCGTTCAGCGCGGCGCTTCGGCACTTCTCTCTGCGTTGATACGCGTCGGGCCGGCTTCGGCGTCGATCGCTTTGCGTAGATCGGGACGCCAGCCGAACCCGAACAGCGCTTCGGCGAGCACGAACAGTGGTCCGATCAGCAGGCCGATCACGTCGTCGACGAAGGCGGGCTTGCGATGTTCGTAGGCGACGTGGCCGACGAACTGGAACACCCAGCCGATCACGAAGAGGCCGATGCCGGTGGTGAGCCATACGAGGGTCGACTGCGCCGCAACCCACGCGCCGAACGCGATGCACAGCCCCGACACGCAGGCCATCGCGACGCCGAGCGGCACGTCGAGCGCGAGGTAATAGACGGTCGCCGCGACGAACAGCAGCCACGCGGGCGACCACGTGACCGGCGGCAGGGCGCCGCCGAAAGCGGGGCGGCTCAGCAGCACCGCGAGGGCGAGCACGATCATCGGAATGCCGACGAAGTGCGTGGCGATATTGCGCCGGTCGCGATGGTAGGCCGCGTATTGCGTCAATTGTTCGGTCAGCGTTCTCATCAGTGCCGCTCCTGTGTCGAAGTCAGCATAATCGCGAACGGCGGAATTTGAAACCACAGGGTAGCCGGCAACCGGCGGCCATCGCGCGCGGATGCTGTTCCGTGACGAGACACGGCGCGCGTTAGCCGATCGGCAAGCAAGCGACGCCGAGCGGAATTAATGCGCGCTTGCCGTGCTCGCACGACGCTTCAATGGGCCGATCATCGCAGCGGGGAGCGTGGTGAGCAGCGTATGCAACGTGAAGTCGAGATCGTCACGCGCGATATCGAGTTGCACGCGGATTTCCTCGCGCACGTTTTCGGTGCTGATGACGTAGACCCCGAGCGGTGAATGTAGCAACGCGCGCAATTGGGTGCCGGCGTGATCATGAGGCGAGTGCGGCAGCGTGACGCACAGAAGTGCGCGTGCCGAAGGAAAAGGAATGACGTTGTTGCGTTGAACCTGTCGGCCGGCGGATTGCGGCGCGAGCGTGTCGAGCGATTGAGTCAGAGCCATATGGTGCGGCGTTCGTTTGACGCGATAGCGGGTCGGGACAGTGGAAGAGTAGATGCCCGCACGTAAACGCGGTGCAAAAATGTTGCCGGTGGTCGGCAAAAAAATACGGCATACAAGCGCATATTCGTGCACATTCGCACCGTACATGGCATGCGATGCGCGCGAAGCGTTGCACGAGCCGTATAAAGATCGCGCAGAAAAAAGGCGAGTCATGCGACTCGCCCTCCCTGAACGGCACTGCCCGGCTTCGATCGGCTTCTACTGGAACCGCATCTGCATGGCCGGTCAGCGCCGGAACCGGTCACGTGTTATTGCGTGCTGGTCGTGCCGGTTTGCGCGCCGTCGGTTTTCGCCGGGGCAGTGCTGGCCTCCTTCGCGCTTTCCGTTTTAGTCTTTGCGGCGCTCGTTTTGGCGGCGTTCTTCTTGCTGGCCTTGTGGACCGTCTTCTTCGTATGGGTGGCGGTCTTTTTCACCTGCTTCTTCGGTGCGGCTTCGGTGACTGCCTTCGTCCCGGTTGCGCTTTCGTTCGCGGCGCCGGCTTGTATCGACGTGTTCGCCTTCAGATTCGCCTGACCGGCGGCCGGCATTTGCGCGGATTGAGCAGGCTGCATGGATGGCGTCGCGGACGGCGCGGCCGTTTGAGCAAATGCGGTCGACACGAGCAGAGCGGAGGCGAGAGCAGCGAAAAGCGTCTTCATGAGATGACTCCTTGTTGAACCGGTGGATTCTTGTGTTGCGGCCGAATCATTTCAGCCTGCCGGTTTAACGTAGGCCGCAATACCGGAGTTGACGCCGTGGTGGTGACAAAACGTAACTACTGCGTCAGCGCCGATACATGTTGGCGCGCTGAATCGCAGTGCGGTGCGAATGCAAAGCGGAAAAGAAAAAAGACGGGGCGACTATTCCCGTCTTTTTCGCGTTGTGCCAGTACTTTGCAATGCTTGATGCAAGCGCGGCTTGCCGCTAGAACATCGCTGTTATTGAAAGGGATTCTGCGCGACACCCGGCTTCGTGTCGGGCTCGTCTTTCACCTTCGCGGGCAGATCCTTCCGCGCTTGCAGACTCGCGACGATCGCATCGACCGCTTCCTTCAATGCGAGCGCCGCCTTCAGTCCGCGCTGGTCGCAGGTCAGCTCGAGCGTGCCGTTCAGCACGACGCGCGTGGTGCCGTTGCTGAGCGTCAATGCGTCGCCGTGGATGTTGAGCACATCGTCATCGTTCGAGTAGGGTTTAAACACCTTTTAGTCCTCCTGGCCGCTGGTCCTTGAGGTTCTCCGGAATACCCGGAAAACGGATGCCCGATACCGCTTCGAGTTCGTGAATCGTCCGGATCTCGTAGCGATTGGTCGATACATTATCGACCACGATCGCGAATGCCAGGCGGCGCGACGGCACGTACACGACCTTGTACAACTGCGTCGGCACGAAGACGCGCGTCGGTCCGATGGTTTGCAATTGCTGACCGTTGAAAAGCGGTCCGGTGACGACGTAAGTGTCGTCGTACGACAATGCGATCTTGCGCACCGCGGCTTCGATGCGCGCCCACAGCCGCTGGTTGTTCTGCCGGTTCTGCGGCACGATGTTGGCGAGCGAGAATGATTGCGCCATCGCTTCGTCGTTCCAGCGATTGCCCGCCGGGCTCATGTGACCGCGATCGAAGCCGCTGCGTTTGTAGTCGGCGAGCGTTGCGCCTTCGCCATCGGGCAAGCGCGCATCTTCGAAGAACCTGTTGGTGCGCACCATCTCTTTCGCTTCTTCGATATGCTCGCGCGTCAGATGCTCGGCGGACCACAGCGGCCCGTGCGTGATGCCCGAATGCAGAACCGCGAAATCGCTATAGCAGAGCAGGCGCGTTTTGGGCGCCATCTTCTGATTGGTCAGAGCGGGCCACTGCGCATTTGGCGTGAACCGGGTGCAGGAAGGCGCCGCGCTCGCATGAGCGGCGACGGCGAATAACAGACAGGCGAGCCACTTCTTCATGTGTCGGTCGTTCGATGGATGGGGGCGCAAGTATAGCGTCGCGGCCGGTGTCGGGCGACCTCATCGGTGCGGCAAATATGGGAATGAAAAGAGGAGCAGCGGCGCGAATCGGGCCGGGTCGAACGGTACCGGGTTCGGCGTGCAATCGGCGCCGAACCCGCGGCATCCGAATCGCCGCGCGCCAATTCGCGCGGCAAAAAAAATGGGCCGCTTTGCAGCGACCCGAATGCGTGGATTTCCGACTCTACGCACGCAAGCTTAAGAAGCTCTTAAGCGAAACGGCGCACAGAATTGAGGTGTGCGTTCGCGTACGCACACCTTTAAGCCTGCGGGCCACCGCCCGCGCGCGAACCGGAAGTTTCGACCGGGGGATACGGATGCGCATCAATCGCGCTAGAACCTAATTACCGAAGACGCTATTTTCCGCGCGTACTTTCTGGCGATCGACTGCTTGCAGGCGCCAGAAGCCGCTCGTCTGTTTGTGCGTGAGCAGCGCGGTCCACGCGGCGGCGCCTTGTGCGGCGCTCACGCGTTCCTTGCGATCGACGTGCAGCCCGCGCAACGTACAAAGCGGTGCATCGGCGCTGGGCGCACACAGCGTGGTCACGCCGTCTTGGTCGTGCAATTCGCCCCATGGGGGCAGGTCGATCCCTTGATGCGCCTCTCTCGACCACCGGTGTTCATCGGTGTCGAGCCAGAGCACAGCGTAATCGTGGCTTACGGTGGGATCGGAACCGTTGATCAGGATGGTCAGTCGCATGTCAGTTCCGTACAAAGTGCGAAGTGCTTTATCAGTCTAGGCGGCGCGGCGCGTTATGCAAGGCAAAGGCGTGACGCGCGCGATGAAAAATTGTCGCATCCGGCTCCTGTCGAGGTACGGCGGATGCTCGGGTGCGCCGCCGCATTCGCGCCGTGCGCGCCGGCCGATTCCCGCAACCGCGCAATGTGCACCGCGCAGCCCGGATAAAGATGCGAGCCAGCGACCTCAATCCGGATCGAAGCGGACATGGCGTGGCCTCGTTGCACCTGAGCGGCGCGGGTCCATCGGCGCCGCTCCGGCGCCGATGGACCCGCTCGAGCCACAGTACTGCATGGCCGATTCACCGCATGCTTCGCGCTATGATGACGAATCGGAGTCAATGAACCGTAAAGAAACGGAAACGGCAGCGAAGATGGCAAAAGAAGAGCAGACAGGAGCAGCGCGCAGGCAGGGAAAACCCCGTGCGGCAGCCACCGCGAATGCGTACGACGAAGCGGCGCAAGCGCTTGCGGAAGGTGTGGCCGTCCCCGCTTCCGCCGACGACGGCAGCGCCGGCGCGTCCACTTATCTGGTGCCGGGCCTTGAACGCGGTCTGCGCATCCTCGCCGAATTCAGCGCGCGCGAGCCGGTGCTTGGCGCGCCCGAATTGTCGAAGCGGATCGGCATTCCGCGCACCACGACCTTTCGCCTGCTGCAAACGCTCGAAGCGCTCGGCTTTCTCGAACGCGTGAACGGTGACCGCTATTTCAGGCTGAGCGTCGCGGTGCTGCGGCTGGGCTTCGAATATCTGAGTTCGCTCGAACTGACCGACGTCGGTACGCCGATTCTCGAGCGGCTGCGCGACTCGACCGGCTTCAGCACGCATCTCGTGATCCGCGATCAGCGCGACGTCGTGTTCGTCGCGAAGGCGCAAACGCACTCGCCGATGTTCAGCTCGGTCAAGGTGCATGTCGGCACGCGTCTGCCCGCGCATGCGACCGTACACGGTCAGGTGTTGATGGGCGATCTGAGTTTCGAGGAATTGCGCCAACTGTATCCCGAACAGCAACTGGAACGCTTTACCGAGCGCACGCCGGCGACCGTCGAGGAACTGTACGGCCGGGTGCGCGAAAGCGCGGCGCTCGGCTATTCGGTCAGCGAGGCGTCGTTCGAGCGGGGGATTTCGGTGGTGGATGCACCGGTGCGCGATCAGGCCGGCAAGATCGTCGCGGCGTTGACGCTCACGATTCCGCGTTCGGACATCGGTCTCGCGGCCGATCGCGATCCGCTGATCATCGCCGTGTGCCAGGCGGCGCTCGAATTGTCCGAGCGACTGAGTTACCGCCCGAGAGCGGCCGATCCGACCACGATGCAGGCACGCCGCAAGCTGATCGCCGCGAGCTGATCGCATAAAAAGTCGCGCGCGGTTATTTGATGCGCTTACTTCACGCGCGTTTCACATCGACTGGCTTTACGTTCGCCGGCGAGTCCGCTGCATCGCGCAGCCGGACTCGCCGTGTACGTCGTTGATTCAGTTTGCCGGATCAAATCGTCAAACGATCAGAACGAGTGATGGATGCCGCTCAGCACGATCGCCTGATTGCGGCCGCTCGACACGCCGGCGGTGAAGAACGCCGCGTCCGTGTTCGACCCCGCGTGCTGATACAGCGCGTTGATATACACCTGCGTCGACTTCGACAGCGCATAAATGTTGCCGATCATGAACTGCGTCCAGCGATGCCCGGCCATCGTCGTGGTCGCGGCGCCGCCGGCGATCGTGTTGAACGGCGTGACCTGCCAGTTCGCGCCGCCGTCGTAGCTCTGGTAGGTGTCCGAGTGACCGTTGCTTTCCAGCTTCACGCGCGTGTACAGGCCATGCACGAGCACGCTGCCGAACTGGTATGACAGACCCGCGCCCATGTTTTGCAGCTTGTCGGCCATATAGGTCGCGGCAGGCTGGCCCTGGAAAGTCGTGATGCCGGTCGTGACGATCGACGGCGAACGGTTGTTCTCGTTCGAGTAGCTCGCGCCTGCCTTGAAGCCGCCATTCGCATACGTCGCCGCAAAGCCGTAGGTGCGGCCGGTCGCGAAATTGGTCTGGTTGCCGAGACCCATCATCGCACCGACGGTGAAGCCGCTAAAGGACGCCGAGCGGAATTTGACCGAGTTGTCGTACGGTACGACCGCGGTGTTGGCGAGCGCGTCGATATTGCCCGGGTGGAACGCGTACCAGCTCGCGGCCTGATAACCGGTGCTGAACGTGCCGAGCACGTCGAAGCTGAACGGCGTCTGATGACCGAAAGTCAGCGTACCGATACGGTCGGATGACAGACCGACGTAGGCCTGACGGTTGAACAGCGTCCCCGGCTTGGCCATCGCGCCAGTGTTGGTATAGAAGCCGTTTTCGAGCTGGAACACCGCTTTCAGGCCATTGCCCAGATCTTCGACACCCTTCAGGCCCCAGCGGTCCGGCTGCATGTTGCCCTGTTCCTGAATCCACTTCGAACTGCCGCCTACGTTGCTGATATACGCGACACCGGCATCGAGGCTGCCGTATAGCGTCACACTGCTCTGCGCCCACGCGCCCGTGGCCATGCAAGTCGCCGTCAAGCCGGCTGCAATGATTTGCTTCACCTCTGGTTCTCCTGATCTACGGCGCCGGTATTCGCCGGGTATGCCGTCCCTGATCTGTTCTTGGGGTTGAGACGGTTCTGATTTCTTCGCAGAACCTTGGTACGATACGCGTGTTCCATATATGGACAGATGTATCGCCTATGGAAAGTATAGTGAAGCCGGCAATAATCAAAATAAATTTTGAGATCGGGACAAACCCGGATCGGGGCCGCCCGCTTCGTCTGACGATTGCGCTGCCGCCATGCTCCGTAAAGGCCCGCGTGCGCGGGGGTTTTGCCGAAGCGACAGCGCGCCGATGTGTTGCAAATACGACAGTCGGTGTTTTCCCGTAGGACCCCAAGTTTTTATTTTCTCCGCGCCAAACGGCTCCTATAATTGCCCATATACGAACCGACGTTCCTTGTATGGAACATAAAGGCTCAGGAGAACGTGAGAAATGACTGAACAATGGCGCTGCGCCGGACATGCCGGCGATCTGTCCGAAGACACCCCGCTCGAGTTCAAGCTCGACGACACGGAAATCGGCATCTACAAGGTGGGCGACGAGATCTACGCAATGGAAAACGTCTGCCCGCATGCGTATGCATTGCTGACCCAGGGCTTCATCGACGGCGACACGATCGAATGTCCGTTGCACGAAGCCGTGTTCCATATCCCGACCGGCAAATGTCTGAAAGAACCGGGCGGCCGCGACCTGAAGACGTATTCGGTACGTCTCGCAGGTGAAGAAATCCAGATCAAGGTGGAATGACATGCGAGAGGTAGCCGTGAATTTCAATCCGTTCCTGAAGCCGTGGCTCGCGCCGCAACCGAACAACGTCGCCGGCAAGGGCGTGATCGAGAAGCCGGGCGAGAGCGCCAACATGATTTGGCAGAACCGCAAGGCCGAGCCGACCCAGTATGAAAACGACTTCGGCGATGCACTCGAACGCGTTTTCGAAGCGGGCGCGACGGAATTGCAGGAAGTCGTCGACGGGCTGAACCGCGATGGTTTCCGCACCCCGGAAGGCACGTCGTGGAACGCCGAGCGCCTTGCCGCCGAATTCCGTCTGCTCGCCGACTAGGCGCGTTGTCCCGAACACGTCCCCGAACACGTTTCATCGCATCCGTACTGGAGTCTCTTCATGACGTCCCCCACTACCACTGAACGTACAGCCGATCCGGTCAACGCGTATCTGGACCGCGGCCTCCGTAATTACTGGTACCCGGTCGCGCCGAGCTGGCAGGTCGGCAACGCGCCGATCGGCGTGACCCGTCTCGGCGACCAGATCGTGCTGTGGCGCGATGGCGAAGGCAAAGTCCACGCGCTCGAAGACCGCTGCCCGCACCGCGGCGCGCGTCTGTCGCTCGGCTGGAATCTCGGCGATCGCATCGCCTGCTGGTATCACGGCATCGAAGTGAGCGGCGCCGGCACGGTCGCCAGGGTGCCCGCTGTGTCGAACTGTCCGCTCGAAGGCCAGACCTGCGTGAAGTCGTATCCGGCCGAGGAGCACGCCGGCGCGATCTTCCTGTGGTTCGGCGACGACGCGCACAAGGAACCCGTGCCGCTCGAGCTACTGGAAGAACTGGTCGGCGACGAATACGCATCGTTCCTGTGCATGTCGAACTGGAAGTGCAATTACCAGTACGCGATCGACAACGTGATGGACCCGATGCACGGCGCGTATCTGCACGCGACGTCGCACTCGATGGCCGAAGGCGACAAGCAGGCCGACATGCGCGTGCGTAAGACCGAAACCGGTCTGATGTTCGAGAAGATCGGCCAGCGCGACGTGAACTTCGACTGGGTCGAACTCGGCGACACCGGCGCGCTGTGGATGCGCCTCGCAATTCCGTACCGCAAGAAGTTCGGCCCTGGCGGCAACTTCGGGATCATCGGCTTCGCGGTTCCGGTCGACGGCGAGAACTGCCAGGTCTACTTCTGGCGTACCCGCAAGGTGCAAGGCTGGCAGCGCGACGCATGGCGCTTCATGTATCGCAACCGTCTGGAAGGTCTGCATTGGGACGTGCTCGAACAGGACCGCTACGTCCTCGAAAGCCTTGCGCCGAACGCGCGCGATCACGAGTTCCTGTATCAGCACGACGTCGGCATGACGCGCGTGCGCCGCATGCTGCGTCAACGCGCGCAGCAGGATCTCGCCGCACTCGACGCGCATCGCGCGAACGCAGCGTCCGCCGCCGAAGCCGGTCACAGCCATGCATAACGACGCCCTCGCAGCGCTCGACGGCCGGCGCGTTCTCGTGACGGGCGGCGCGCGCGGTCTCGGCGCGGCGTTCGTGCGCGCACTCGTCGCGGCCGGCGCGCAGGTCGTGTTCGGCGACGTGCTGCACGACGAAGGCCGCGCACTCGCGGCATCGCTGCGCGAGCAGGGCCGGGCGGCGACTTATCTGCCGCTGGACCTTGCCGATCCCGCCAGCGTCGAGCAGTTCGCCGAGCAGGGCGCGGCCCGGCTCGGCGGCGTCGACGCGCTGATCAACAACGCGGCCATCACGAATTCCGGCGGCAAGTTCGCGGACGAGCTGTCCGTGCAAACCTGGGACGCGGTGATGAACGTCAACGTGCGCGGCACCTGGCTGATGAGCACCGCCGCGCTGCCGTATCTGCGCGACTCGGGCCACGGCGCGATCGTCAACATCGCGTCCGACACGGCGATGTGGGGCGCGCCGAAGCTGCTCGCCTATGTCGCGAGCAAGGGCGCGGTGATTTCGATGACCCGCTCGCTCGCGCGCGAATTCGGCGCGCACGGCGTGACGGTCAACGCAATCGCGCCGGGCCTGACCGAAGTCGAGGCTACCGCCTACGTGCCCGCCGAGCGTCACCAGTATTACCTGCAAGGCCGCGCGCTCACGCGCGCACAGGTGCCCGACGACGTGACCGGGCCCGTGCTGTTCCTGTTATCCGATGCCGCTCGCTTTGTGACCGGCCAATTGCTGCCGGTCAACGGCGGCTTCGTGATGAATTGATCTTGTCGAATCGAAAGGAGAAAGAGATGGCGGACGCCGATAACGAACGCAAATCCTGGGACCAACCCGTGGACGCAAGCTTCCAGCAGTGGCTGGACGGCCGCGTCGCGCGCTTCGAAACCCGTCGCTACGACTGGGACGCGCTGAAGTTCCAGGCCGACTACGACCCGAAGTACCGCCGTGCGCAAATGCGCTATGTCGGCACCGGCGGCACGGGTGTCGCGAAGGACATGAACACGGTGCCGGCAGGCAACTTCACGTTTTCGACGATGGTGATTCCGGCCGGCAATATCGGCCCGAGCCACATCCATACCGATGTCGAAGAAATCTTCTTCGTGCTGCGCGGCAAGATGAAAGTGATCTGCGAGCGCGACGGCGAAACGTGGGAAGCGGTGCTCGGCGAGCGCGATCTGATCTCGGTGCCGCCCGGCGTGTACCGCACGGAAATCAACATCGGCGAGGAAGACGCGCTGATGTGCGTGATGCTCGGTTCGTCGAAGCCGATCACGCCGACGTATCCGCCGGATTCGCCGCTCGCGAAGATCAAGCGCTAAGCGATTCAGGCAGCTCCACGCCACGTCTTTCACGCACGAAGGAAATCATGTCCGCCGTCCCGTCCGATCAGGCTGATCACGCCGAACAGCCTGCCGCGCTCGAAGCACGTCTCGCCCGCTATCCGGCGCGGCAAAGCAGCCTGGCATCGCAACGCGTGGTGAGCTATCGCGAGGTCAATCGCGCCGGCCACGACGCGCTGCCGCTCGTGCTGCTGCACGGTATCGGTTCGGGCGCGGCATCGTGGGTGCAGCAGTTCGACGCGCTCGGCGCCGCGCGCCGCGTGCTGGCCTGGGATGCGCCGGGATATGGCGCGTCCACGCCGGTCGCGGCGCCGTCGCCGGCCGCCCGGGATTACGCGGCGGTTCTGAAGGAATGGCTCGACACGCTCGGCATCGAGCGTTGCGTGCTGGTCGGGCATTCGCTCGGCGCGATCATCGCCGGCGCGTTTGCCGTGGCTGAGCCGCGGCGCCTGACCGGTCTGCTGCTGCTGTCGCCCGCGGGCGGCTACGGCGCGGCATCGGCGCAAGTGCGCGACGCGAAACGCGACCAGCGCCTCGCGATGCTGAACGAACTCGGTCCGCAAGGTCTCGCCGAAACGCGCAGCGCCAACATGCTGTCCGCCCATGCGAGCGACGAAGCGCGCGCATGGGTGCGCTGGAATATGTCGCGCGTGATTCCGCACGGTTATGCGCAGGCGACGCATCTGCTCGCCAATGCGGATCTCGCGAGCGACCTCGCGCATTACCACGGCCGCGTCGGCGTCGCGGTCGGCGCGGACGACACCATCACCACGCCCGCGGCCTGCGAAAAGATCGCTCAGGCCGCGCGCACTCCTTTGCAGGTCGTGCCGTGCTCGGGGCACGCCGGCTATATCGAAGCACCCGCCGCCTATACGGCGCTCATCGACACGTTCTGCCGCGCGAGCGGCGGACAACGGAGCCAATGACATGATGCCCGCCATTCTCGATGCCGACGGCGACGTGCTCGCCGGTGGCAAAGAAGCCAGCAGCGATATCGGTTACCGGGTGCCCGGTCTCGAACGCGGCTTGAGGATCCTGATGGAATTCTCGCCGCGCGAGCCGGTGCTCGGCGCCCCCGAACTGTCGCGCCGCCTGAAGATTCCGCGCACGACGGTGTTCCGTCTGCTGCAAACACTCGAATCGCTCGGCTTTCTCGAACGCGCGGACCGGGACCGCAACTATCGGCTCGGCATCTCGGTGCTGCGTCTCGGCTTCGAATATCTGAGTTCGCTGGAACTCACCGACCTCGGTCTGCCGATCATCGAAAGGCTGCGCGATGAAACCGGCCTTACGAGTCATATCGTGATTCGCGACGGACGCGATGTCGTGTTCGTCGCCAAGGCGCAAAGTCATGCGCCGATTTTCAGCTCGGTGAAGGTCGACGTCGGCACGCGCCTGCCCGCTCATGCAACGACGCACGGCCAGGTGCTGATGGGCGACCTGACGTTCGACGAACTGAAGAAGCTGTATCCCGAGCCGCAACTCGAACGCGTGACGACGCAGACGCCGGCCACGTTCAATGAACTCTACGAACGCATTCGCGACGACGCACGGCGTGGTTTCGCGATCGGCGAGTCGTCTTTCGAACGCGGCATTTCGGTGGTCAGCGCGCCGGTGCGCAACGACACGCACCGCATCGTCGCAGTCATCACGACAACGATTCCGCGCCGCGAAATCGACGCGGCGCTGCTCGACGGCGGTCTCATCGACAAGGTGCGCCGCGCGGCCGACGAACTGTCGAAGCGGCTCAATTTCCGGCCGAAGTCCGAGCCGAATGGCGGCAGCAAATATATGAAGGCATTGGGGCTCTGATGATCCAGATCGACTTGACCGGACAGGTCGCGGTAGTGACGGGCGGTTCGTCCGGTATCGGCCTCGCGACCGCCGAACTGTTTTTGCGCGCGGGCGCTTCCGTCGCGATCTGCGGCCGCGATAGCGGACGTCTCGAAGACGCGCGGGCCGCGCTCAGCGACAGGTTTGCCGGCGCGCAACTGCTCGCGCATCGCTGCGACGTGCTCGATGCCGACGACGTGAGCGCATTCGCGCAGGCCGTGCAACAGCGCTTCGGCCGCACCGACATGCTGGTGAACAACGCGGGCCAGGGCCGCGTGTCGATCTTCGCCGACACGACAGACGACGCCTGGCGCGAAGAACTCGACCTGAAGTATTTCGGCGTGATCCGTCCGACCCGCGCGTTTCTGCCGATGCTGCGCGACGCCGCCGGTGAAGGCGGCACCACCAGCATCGTCTGCGTGAATTCGCTGCTCGCGCTGCAGCCCGAGCCGCACATGGTGGCGACATCGTCGGCGCGCGCCGGCCTGTTGAGCCTGACCAAGTCGCTCGCGGTCGAGCTCGCGCCGCAGCGCATTCGCGTCAACTCGATCCTGATCGGCATCGTCGAGTCGGGTCAGTGGCGGCGCCGTTACGCGACGCAGGCACAGGCCGGTCAGAGCTGGGAAGACTGGACCGGCGAGCTTGCGCGCAAGAAAAACATTCCGCTTGGCCGCTTCGGCCGTCCCGAGGAGGCCGCTCAGGCGCTCTTTTATCTGGCTACCACGCTGTCGTCGTACACGACGGGCAGTCACATCGATGTTTCTGGAGGCGTTGCACGACATGTCTAATAAAACCACCGTTGGCGAACTGATCGCCGCCTTTCTCGAGCAGTGCGGCGTTCAAACCGCATTCGGCGTGATCTCGATTCACAACATGCCGATCCTCGACGCGATCAACACCCGCGGCAAGATCCGCTATGTCGGCGCGCGCGGCGAAGCCGGCGCGGTGAACATGGCCGACGGTCTCGCACGCGTGTCGGGCGGCCTCGGTGTCGCTTTCACCAGCACCGGCACCGCCGCGGGCAACGCGGCGGGCGCGATGGTGGAAGCGCTGACGGCGGGCACCGCGCTTCTGCATGTGACCGGCCAGATCGAAACCGAATACCTGGACCAGGATCTCGCGTACATCCACGAGGCACCGGACCAACTGTCGATGCTGCAATCGATCTCGAAAGCCGCGTTCCGCGTGCGCTCGGTCGACACCGCGTTGCCGACGATCCGCGAAGCGGTGCGCGTCGCGCAAACGGCGCCGAGCGGCCCGGTCAGCGTCGAGATTCCGATCGACATCCAGGCTGCCGAAGTCGAGTGGCCGGGCGATCTCGGCGCTCCGCACCTGACGACGCTGACGCATTGCAGCAAGCGCGTCGCGCAACTCGCCGAGCAACTGACGAGCGCGAAGCGCCCGCTGCTGTGGCTCGGCGGCGGCACCCGCCACGCGCGCGCGGCGGTCGAGCGTCTGGTGGCGCTCGGTTTCGGCGTCGTGACCAGCGTGCAGGGGCGCGGCGTGCTGCCGGAAGATCATCCGGCGACGCTCGGTGCGTTCAACGTGCATCCGTCGGTCGAGAGCTTCTACAAGACCTGTGACGCGCTCGTCGTGGTCGGCTCGCGTCTGCGTGGCAATGAAACGCTGAAATACAAGCTCGCGCTGCCGCAGCCGCTGTACCGGATCGACGCCGATGCGCTCGCCGACAACCGCGGCTATCGCAACGAGATGTTTATCCACGGCGATGCGTCGGCGGTGCTGAACGAACTCGCGACGCTGCTCGAAGGCCGCATCGAGGTCGATCCGCGTTTCGCGCAGGATCTGGCCGCCGCGCGCGAAACCGCGGTCGCCGAAGTGAGCAAGGGCCTCGGCCCGTACAAGCGCCTCGTCGATGCACTGCAGGACGCCGTTGGCCGCGACTACAACTGGGTGCGCGACGTGACGATCTCGAACAGCACGTGGGGCAACCGCCTGCTGAAGATTTTCTCGCCGCGCGCGGGGGTTCATGCGCTCGGCGGCGGGATCGGCCAGGGCATGCAGATGGGTATCGGCGCGGCGCTCGCGGGCAGTGCGGCGAAGACCGTCGCGCTGTGCGGCGACGGCGGCCTGATGGTCAACGTCGGCGAACTCGCGACGGCCGTGCAGGAAAACGCCAATGTGATGATCGTGCTGATGAACGACCAGTGCTATGGCGTGATCCGCAACATTCAGGACGCGCAGTACGGCGGCCGCCGCTGCTACGTGCAGTTGCATCAGCCGGATTTCGCGCAATTCTGCGAGAGCCTGAAGCTCACGCACTACCGCATCGAGTCGCTCGACGACGCCGCCGCGATCATCCGCGAAGGGATGGCGAAGTCCGGCCCGGTGCTGGTCGAAGTGGACATGCTGTCGATCGGTTCGTTCGCGACCGCGTTCGCGGGCCCGCCGGTCAAGAAAGAGGAGCCGCAACATGCATGAGGCCGGCTACGCGGGACATCACGCGCCCATCGACGTCGCGATGATCGGCTTCGGCGCGATCGGCCAGGCGGTGTACCGCTCGGTCGCCGCCGATCCGGCGGTGCGGGTGTCGCACGTGATCGTGCCCGACTCGCATATCGCGTCGGTGCGCGATGCGCTGGGTGCGTCGGTGGATGTGGTGTCGTCGGTGACGGCGCTCAGCACGAAGCCGCAGTTCGTACTCGAATGCGCGGGCCACGGCGCGCTCGTCGATCACGTGGTGCCGCTGTTGAAGTCCGGTGTCGATTGCGCGGTCGCGTCGATCGGCGCGCTGTCCGACGTCGGCCTGCTCGAATCGCTGGCGACCGCGGCCGATGAAGGCGACGCGACGCTCACGCTGCTGTCGGGCGCGATCGGCGGCGTCGATGCAATCTCGGCGGCGCGCTTCGGCGGTCTCGACGAGGTGTTGTACACCGGCCGCAAGCCGCCCACCGGCTGGCTCGGCACGCCGGCCGAACAGGTCTGCGATCTGGCCACGCTCGGCGAAGCGAAAGTGATTTTCGAAGGCAGCGCGCGCGAAGCCGCGCGGCTCTATCCGAAGAACGCGAACGTCGCCGCGACGATAGCGCTGGCCGGCCTCGGGCTCGACAACACGACGGTGCGGCTGATCGCCGACCCGAACGCGACGCGCAACGTGCATCACATCGTCGCGCGCGGCGCGTTCGGCGAGATGTCGCTCGAAATGAGCAACAAGCCGCTGCCGGAGAACCCGAAGACGTCCGCGTTGACCGCGTACAGCGCAATCCGCGCGCTGCGCAATCGCGCTGCGCGCTGTGTGATCTAACACGCTAAGACCCATTCAGACCCTGGCCTGACAGCAACCGGAACGACCGACATGACTCACTTCGATACCAGCCTCGTGCCCAACGGCGATATTTTTATCGGCGGCGAATGGCGGCAAGGGCGCGGCAACCCGTACAAAAGCCTGTATCCGGCGGATCAGTCGGTCAACATGGAAATCTCGACGGCCAGCGCGGACGATGCGCGCGACGCGATCGAAGCGGCCGACGCCGCGTGGCGCAAGCCGAACTGGTCGGGTCTGAAGCCGCATCAGCGCGCGCTGATCCTGTATCGCATCGCCGATCTGATCATGGCGCGCCACGAAGCGCTCGCGAATCTGCAGCGCCGCGACAACGGCAAGCCGATCGGCGAGACGCGCGTGCTGGTCGCGAGCGCCGCGAACACGTTCCGTTATTTCGCGGCGTGCCTCGAAACGCTCGACGAAGAAGTCACGCCGTCGCGCGGCGATTATCTGACGATGAGCCTTTATGAGCCGATCGGCGTAATCGCGGCAATCACGCCGTGGAATTCGCCGATCGCCTCCGATGCGCAGAAGCTCGCGCCGGCGCTCGCGGCCGGCAACGCGGTGGTGCTCAAGCCGGCCGAAGTCACGCCGCTGGTGTCGCTCGCGCTTGCGCGCATCTGCGAGGAAGCGGGTGTGCCGAAGGGCGTCGTGAGCGTGTTGCCGGGCAAGGGCTCGGTGATCGGCGACGTGCTGGTGCGTCATCCGCTGGTGCGCAAAGTGTCGTTTACCGGCGGCACCGAAGTCGGTCGCGGCATCGCGCGCATCGCCGCGGACAAGCTGATGCCGGTGTCGCTCGAACTCGGCGGCAAGTCGCCGACCATCGTGTTCGACGACGCCGATCTCGATCACGCGGTGAACGGCGTGCTGTACGGCATCTTCAGCTCGTCGGGCGAAGCGTGCATCGCGGGCTCGCGCCTGTTCGTGCAGCGCTCGATTTACGACACCTTTATGCAGCGTCTCGTCGAAGGCGCGCGCAAGCTGCGCGTCGGCGATCCGTCGCGTGAAAACACGCAGATGGGGCCGCTGATCACGCAGGCGCATCGCGAGACGATCGAGCGTTATGTCGCGCTCGGTCTCGAAGAAGGCGGCCGCCTGCTGTGCGGCGGCGAACGTCCGGTCGGCGACGGCCGCGAAGCCGGCACCTACTTCCAGCCGACGATTCTCGAAGGCCTCGGCAACGATGCGCGCATCTGCCAGGAAGAAATCTTCGGCCCGGTGCTCGTCGCGATGCCGTTCGACGACGAAGCGTCGCTGCTAAAAGAAGCGAACAACAGCGTGTTCGGCCTCGCCGCCGGCATCTGGACGCGCGACTACAAGCGCGCATACCGGATCGCGCGCGGTCTCGACGCGGGCACGATCTGGATCAACACCTACAAGCTGTTCTCGATTTCGACGCCGTTCAGCGGCTGGAAAGAAAGCGGCATGGGACGCGAAAAGGGCCGTCTCGGCATTCGCGAATACATGCAACAGAAAAGCCTGTACTGGGGCTTGAACGAAGCGCCGCTGGCGTGGGCGAACTAAAGAGCGGCAAGAAAGAGGCACGTTATGACGATTCTCGGCATTGAACAGATTACCTACGGCGTGACGGATCTCGCCACCTGTCGTCAGTTTTTCGCGGACTGGGGGCTGAAAGAGACCGCGCACGACGGCAAGCATGCGCGCTTCGAAACGCAGAACGGCTGCACGGTGCTCGTCGTCGAATCGGGCGAGCCGTCGCTGCCGCACGCGTTCGAGGACGGCCCGACGCTGCGCGAAGTGACGTGGGGCGTGGCGACGAAGGCGGAACTCGACGAACTGCGCGGGCGCTTCGCCGGTCAGCCCGGTCATTACGAAACCGACGATGCGGTGGGCTGTATCGACCCGAACGGGATGGCGATTCGCGTCGAAGTGACCCGCAAATGGGCGCTCGACGTGCAGGGTTCGCCGTCGAACGTGTGGGGCAACACGCTGCGGGTGGACCAGCCGTCGCCGGTCTACGAACGCGCGGAGCCGATCGAAGTGGGCCACGTCGTGTTCTTCACGAACAACCTCGCGGAACAGGAAAAGTTCTATCACGAGCTGCTCGGCTTCGAGACCTCGGACCGTTATCCGGGGCGCGGCGCGTTCATGCGCTGCGCGCCGCACGGCGGTCACCACGACCTGTTTCTGCTCGCGCTGCCGAACGGCAAACGCGGTCTGAACCACGTCGCTTTCACCGTGCGCGATATCCACGAAGTGTTCGGCGGCGGCATGCACATCAGCCGCTGCGGCTGGGAAACGCAACTCGGGCCGGGACGTCATCCGGTGTCGTCGGCGTACTTCTGGTACTTCAAGAATCCGGCCGGCGGCCTGATCGAGTACTACGCGGACGAAGATCAATTGACGCCCGCATGGCAGCCGCGCGAATTCGAACCGGGGCCGACCGTGTTCGCCGAATGGGCGATCGACGGCGGCATCGACGGCAATACGCGCCGGCAGAAAGACGCGAAGGCGCCGGAAGGCAAGTTCATGACGGAGCGCAAAAATGACTGACGCTGCCACCGAAAAGGCGCAGGCCGCGCATGCGGGGCTCGAAACGCCGCGCACGATCGTCGTGATCGGCGGCGGTCAGGCGGCCGGCTGGGTCGTGAAGACATTGCGCAAGGAAGGCTTCGACGGGCGCCTCGTGATGATCGCCGACGAAGTGCATCTGCCGTATGAACGTCCGCCGCTGTCGAAGGCGGTGCTGGCCGGCGAAGCCGATATCGAAACGGTGCGCCTCGTCAAGCCCGACGATTTCGACGCGCTGAACGTCGAAGCCTGGCAGCCCGACTGCGCGACGTCGATCGATCGCGAACAGCGCATCGTGCGCACGAAGGCCGGCCGCGAAGTGCAATACGACCGCCTCGTGATCGCGACCGGCGGCGCGGCGCGCCGTCTGCCCGATGCGCTGGTGAAGACCTCGCAGCTCGCCTACCTGCGCACGCTCGATGAAGCGGTCGCGCTCGGCGAACGGTTGCGCGCGAGCCAGCGCGTGCTGGTGGTCGGCGGCGGCTGGATCGGTCTCGAAGTCGCGGCGACCGCGTGCAAGCTCGGTGTCGACGCGAGCGTCGTGGAAGGCGCGCCGCGTCTGTGCATGCGTTCGCTGCCGCCGCTAGTGTCGGACTTCCTGCTGGAACTGCATCGCGCAAACGGTGTGGACGTGCGTCTGAACGCGGCGCTCGTGAAGCTCGAAGACCATCCGAACGACGCGAAGCGCATTCGCGCGACGTTCGCCGACGGCTCGACGCTCGACGCCGATTTCGCGGTGGCCGGCATCGGTCTCGCGCCGCACACGGCGATCGCTCAGGCCGCCGGCGTGAAGGTGGAGGACGGCATCGTCGTCGATCACTTCGGCGCTACCGACGACCCGCGCATCTTCGCGTGCGGCGACGTCGCGAATCATCCGAGTGCGTGGCTGAAGCGCCGCGTGCGGCTGGAGTCGTGGGCCAACGCGCAGAACCAGGCGATCGCGGTCGCGAAAGCGTTGCTCGGCAAGTTCGAACCGTACGCGGATATCCCGTGGTTCTGGTCCGATCAGTACGACGTGAACCTGCAGATTCTCGGCGACATTCCGGCCGATGCGCAGCTTGCGGTGCGCGGCGATCTGGCGGGCAAACGCGCGACGCTGTTCTATCTGGAGAACGACGCGATTCGCGGCGTGATCGCGATCAACACTCCGCGTGAGTTGAAGCTCTCGCGCAAGTGGATGAATCAAGGCCGGACCATCGACCTTGCCACCCTGACCGACGCCTCGACGGCGCTTGCCTAACCATTTTTACGGACGGCACTTTGGCATGAGAACTATAGATAACACGACAGGAGACCGCAGTAGCGCAGGCGTATCGGCTGCTGTGACCCCGGGCTCGATCATCGCGCGGCTGGAGCGCATGCCGCGCAACCGGATGCAGGTTCGCGCGCGTATTCTGATCGGCCTCGCGACGTTCTTCGACGGCTTCGACGTGATCGCGATCGCGACGACACTGCCGCTGCTGATTGCGAAGTGGCACCTGACGCCATGGGACATCGGCTTTCTGCTCGGCTCCGGTTCGATCGGTCAACTGATCGGCGCATTCCTGTTCCCGTGGTACGCGGAGCGCGGCGGACGCGTAAAGGCGATCGCGCTGAGCTCGGGCATTATCGGCGTCACCAGCATTGCGTGCGGTTTTGCGCCGACGTTCGCGGTGTTCGTCGCGCTGCGGATCGTGCAGGGGCTGGGGCTCGGCGGCGAACTGCCGGTGGCCGCGACCTATATCAACGAGATCAGCCGCGCGCATGGCCGTGGCCGTTTCGTGCTGCTGTACGAGATCGTCTTCCCGATCGGGTTGCTCGCGTCGAGCGCGATGGGCGCATGGATCGTACCGCGCTTCGGTTGGGAAACGATGTACTTCATCGGCGGCGCGCCGTTGATCCTGTTCTTCACGCTGCGCAAGCTCGTGCCGGAATCGCCGCGCTGGCTCGCGGTGCGTGACCGGATGGCCGAAGCCGATTCCGCGGTGCTCGCGTTCGAACGCGCGGCGAAGGTGCCGCTGCCGCCGGTCGCGAACTCGGCCGAATTCGACGAGCTGGTCAATCGCCATCCGAAACGCCGCATCGCGGACCTGTTCGGCCCCGCGTATCTGAAGCGCACGATCGCCGTCGCGATGCTGTGGATCACCTGCGGCTTCATCCAGTACGGTCTGTCGACGTGGCTGCCGACGATCTATCGCACGATCTATCACGCGCCGCTGCAACTTGCGCTGAACCTCGCGGTGGCGGCTTCGGTGCTCGGCGTGATCGGTTCGCTGGTCTGCGCGCTGCTGGTCGACGTGGTGGGCCGCAAGCCGATCATCAGCATCTCGTTCGTGCTGTGCGCGGTTTCGCTGGCGGCGGCAGGCGTGCTGCACAATTCGTCGGTCTATGTGGTGGCGACCTGCTGCGCACTGGCGCTCGGCTTCCTCGCGAGCGGCTTCATTACCGCTTACGTGTACACGCCGGAGCTGTACCCGACCAGCATCCGCGCGATGGGCTGCGGGGTCGGCGGCGCGTGGCTGAAAGTCGCGGCGATCTTCGCGCCGGCAATCGTGTCGAAGACGATGATCGGCGGCAACCTGGACGTGGCGTTCTATATCCTCGCGTCGGTGCCGTTCCTCGCGGCGGTGGCGGTGTTTATGCTCGGTATCGAAACCAAGGGCAAAGTGTTGGAGCAGTTGGAGGCTTAATGCCAGGTTGATGCCGGGTTGATGCCCGCGTTGCGAGTGCAAGCGTAGTGAAACGAAAGGCGCATCGGTTGAAGATGCGCCTTTCGTCGTTTATAGCTTCGGCTTTTGCGAATGCATGTGACGTCACAACGCCTTGCGATAAACCACGAAGCCGGACTTGTCCGCCACCTTGTCGTAAAGCTTCATCGCGGTCTGATTGGTCTCGTGGGTTTGCCAGTACACGCGTTCGGCGCCATCGGCTTTCGCGCGTTCATACACGGCCTCGATCAGCGCGCGGCCGACGCCTTTGCCGCGTTCGCTATCGAGTGTGTACAGGTCTTGCAGATAGCAGATCGGGCCGGCCATCGTCGTGTGCCGGTGATAAAGGAAATGGACGATGCCGACCAGTTGTCCGTCGCGTTCGGCGACGCAGGCGTGCATCGGTTCGTAGCCGTCGAAAAAGCGGTTCCACGTGATGCGCGTGATTTCGCGCGGCAACGCGGTTTCGCCGGCGCGGCCGTAGAACGCGTTGTACGCGTCCCATAGCGGCAGCCATGCGTCGAAGTCTTCACGGGTGACGGCGCGAATCTGAAGCGGGGCGGACATAGGTACGGTTCCTCGTCGAGTGAGCGGGCAGCGGCATGCCCGCTGAAAGCGGTCGAACCGTCAGCATAAAAAATTCGCGACGCGATTGTTAGCTCCACGATTCGCACGAAATCTGGAGCCACTGGAGGGATCGCGCGCAAGCGCGCGGTTTCGTCAGAGCATTGGTGCTGTCGGCAAAGCTCGCGTGGGCGCCGGACCTGTTGCACCAATAGCCAGCGGCGCGCAGTGGCTGCTGCACGTGTGCTGTGCCGGCGGCGCGGCCGGCGATTTCCCGGAAGCGGGGAGTGCGGTGACGCGGCGCATCACCGTGTGCGTCACCTGTCAGTGCTTGGTCAGTGTTTGTTATGCGGATGGCGAAGCTGGTCGCGCACTTTCTTTGCGGCGAATAGCGGCACGTAATCGAGCACGCGCGCGCCGTCCCGGTAATCGGCGAGCGTATCGGCATACATGCGCGAGACCGTTTCGGCCGGTGTGTCGGTTTCTTCAGCGATGCTTTTCACCACTTCGTCTATGTTGGTCTCGGGCTGCGACATGGATCTCTCCGGTAGGGCGGCGGACGGGCTGAATGGACGGAACGTGAACGGCAGGAGTTCATTACAGGATGCGATCCGCGTGCATGCCAATTGAATTGGTCTATCGCACGATCCGTTCCACAGAGATTTTTGTCTTGCGCTAACACAGGCGTCCGCGCGGCGGGGCGGAGCGGAAGATTAATGGGTGTGGCGGTGGTGAATGTCCGGAAAATGCGCATGAACATGCGTGATCGGCGCATGGTGATGCGGATGAGTGTGCGGCTCCTCACCGTTCCATGCGAAATCGTGCTCGTGCTGGTGATGAGCGTCATGCCAATGGCGATGCGTATGGTCGAGCGCCGCATGCGTGTGCCGATGCTCGTGGCGCTCACGTATGTGCAGCCATACGCCGAGCGCCATCAGCGCGGCCGCGAGCCAGAATTGCCATGTCGGCGGTGCCGGCCACAGCAGCCACGCGAGCGTCACGCCGAATAGCGGCGCGACGGAGAAATACGCGCCGATGCGCGCGGTGCCCAAATTGCGCAGTGCAACGACGAACAGCACGAGACTGACGCCGTAACCCGCGAAGCCGGTCAGCATCGCGAGCGCGATGTTCGGCAGGTGCGTGCTGGGCGGCCAGCCAGCCCCGAAAGCGAGTGCGAGCACCACGTTGACGGAGCCCGCGACGAGCCCTTTCAGGCAGGCGATGAACATTGCGTCGTGCGTCGAGACCTTACGGGTCAGGTTGTTGTCGACGGCCCAGCACGCGCAGGCGCCCGCGAGCAGCAGCGCGCCGCCCGGCAGGCCGGCCCCGGCGGTCGTGCCGGGTTGCCAGGACAGCACGGCGCCGCCCGCGACGATCGCGAACATGCCGAGCAGCACCTGCGCGTCGACGTTTTCGCGAAACACGATCCACGCGATCAGCGCGGTGAACACGCCTTCGAGATTGAGCAGCAGCGATGCGGTGGCGGCCGGCGTGGTGCCGAGGCCGAGCATCAACAGCACGGGGCCGGCGACGCCACCCGCGGCGATCGCGCCGGCGAGCCACGGCAAGTCATGCAACGGGAGGCGCTGCGTTTCGGGCTGTCCGGCGGGTTGCGCGGCGGCGCGTGGCCGGATGCGGCGCGCCAGAATCACGACGGCAAGACCGACGCCGCTGCCGAGATAAAACAGTCCCGCGAGCAGCAACGGCGGCAGCGAGCCGAGCAATGCCTTGGCAAGCGGCGTGGTAGCGCCGAACAGCGCGGCGGCGAGCAGAGCGGTGAGGGCGGCGCTATGACGGGACGGCATGGATCCACTATTCGTGAGAGCAACGAAGATGCGCACACGATAGCGCAGTTGGCGCGGCATGTGGCAGGCCTGCCGGACCGGTTGCCGCGACGCGAGCCGTGGGTCTGGAGCCGCGTGCCCCTACTTTTCCACTCGCTCCGCCGCGTGCGTGATCCGGTCGCGAACGATCCCGATCGCCTGCTTCAATGCGTAAACGTCCTGAAAGTAACGATATGGAATCCGGATCTGGCTCGCACTCGCGTCGATGCTTTCGATATCGTCATTCCATTGCGCGATTTGCGCGCGGGTCGGATGGGGGGTCTTCCATACCTCGTCTTCAAGCGCCTTGATCTCGCGATACCAGACCACCAGGCGCTTTTTCGTGCGGGCTTCCAGCGTGCGCGGCAGCGCCTGTCCGAGGCCGATCAGCAGCGCCATGAACGGCAGCAGGATCAGGAACCGGCGTTCGATCAGACTCGCGAGCCAGAACGGCAGGTAGCGGTACAGGAACGGGCGGCCCGATTTGAAGTAACGGATGCTTTCATCGGAGATCGGGAATTCCTGGGTCCGCAGATTCGGAAACGTACCGAGCGGCGTGAAGTAATCTTCGCCGCCGTGGACCGTGCGCGCCGCATCGAGCAGCAGGTACGCGAGCGCGGGATGCAGCGTGTCTCGCGATACCAGCAGCGCCGTCGCCGCGAGCAGCGTGACGTCGTGCGGCGGGAGGTCGTCGGCGACGCTCGTCGATGCGCGCGGCAGCACGATCTTCGATAGCGACGGGAATTTCTGCACGAGCGCGTCGGCCTGCGCGAAGCTCATCAATTTCAGGTTGCTGGTGAGCAATGTGCGCTGCATGTCGGCGTCGGGCCGGCCGATAAAGAATGCTGCATCGACCCGGCCGCTTTCGAGCCCCCGATACGCGGCGTTCGCATCCATTTGCAGCAGCGTCGAGTTCTGATTCGTGATGCCGCTATAGCCGAGCAATACCTGCGAGACGTTGAGCAAGCCGCTGCCCGGCACCCCCAGCGAAATGCGCTTGCCGCGCAGTTGCGAGAGCCGGTCGATCGTCGCGTCGCCGCTGTAGAACACCCAGATCGGTTCGTACGAAACCGCGGCGATCGTTTGCAGGTTGTCGGTCTCTTGCGGATTGGTCGTGCCCGACTGGATGAAGCCGACTTCGTACGCGCTATTGGGGTCGGTCAGCCGCTCGTAGTTTTCGACCGAACCTGAAGAGCTGCGAATGTCGAGCTTGATGCCCTCGCGTTTGAGCAGCGGCGCGTAGCGATCGGCAAAGCCGCGATAGATGCCGTTGTCCGCGCCGGTCGTGATCACGATCGTGCGCTGGAACGCGGGTTGGAGCACCAGCGCGAGCATCCAGCCAAACGCGGCGAGCAGCACGATCGCGGCGACGATCAGAACGCGCCGGCGCTTGCGCGACATGGGCGTGTGCTGGCTGCGATGAAGCGCGGGATTGTGTCTGGGCATCGTTACCCGTGTCTTTTGGGGGGGGGGGCGACTGGGTGGTTGTCGAACGCTACGATAGCAAATTGTTCTGGTTGATAGAGAGTCAGTTGTTATATCGGTGTGTGCGGTTTTCTTGTCAGGTTCTGTGCGAAGTACTCCGCGTGGCCATCGTTCGCGTAGACGGCCATGGTCCGCGCCGCGCCGGCCAATGAAAAAGCCCCGCCGAAGCGGCGCATATTCAAACTGCTCGATAAGGCAGCATTACTTTCGGCGCACGGTCACGACAAGGACCAAGGATCGACCTTGCCACCCTCTATCACGAAGTGCTTCGCCTCGACTCCAGGCGCGAAAAGGCGCCAGTCCTCGTCATCCTCGACTCGGTCCGGGATTACCTCAAGGCAATACCCCCGCGAGAACAGAACGACCACGCCGCCCGCGTCGTCCGCCGACGCGTCCGCGAACTTGACAGGCTCTTGCCTTACCAGCATTTCATACAAGCGCCTGGCCGTTTCGTGCGCCTTTTCATCAGAGCCGCGCAGATCTTCCCGCGTTGCTACGGTTACTCCATCTCGCTCGATCTGCCAGTCACATTGCACGTGGAGCGCCCACGCCCCATCCTCGTACTCCTTGCCTCCGAGCATATATCGCCTTTGAGGACCAAACTGCATGGTAAGCATGTCCCCAGCATGGCTGACCCAACTCACCTCGAGCCCGGTGAGCACGGCAAGCCGTCTCGTAATTTCTGCCTTAATACCAGTCATTACCATCTCCAAACTTCGACGTTCAGCGCCTGTGTGGCAGGCGTGGAGGGGAAGCTTTTGAACGTCGAATGGTAATGCGACAAAGCCCGCGATACGAATCGTCGCGCCATTGCCGGCTTGCGGCACGACTTGCACGACGGCTAACCGCTACGTTAGATTCAAGCCCCCATCCGACAGCAGAATCTCGCCCGTCAGATAATCCGACGCAACCAGCATCGCGACCGCTTGAGCAATGTCTTGCGGACTCGCCGCACGTCGCATCGGAGACCGTTCCTTCCAGACTCGCTGCGCGTCGGTCCAGTCCGCCGTAAGCGGCGTGTCGACGAGGCCAGGCGCGACGGCATTCACACGGATCTCCGGCGCGAGCGAAAGCGCGAGCAAACGCGTGACGTGATTCAACGCCGCCTTGGTCGCCGCGTACGGAATCGATGCGCCTTTGGGCCGCACGCCTGCATGCGAACTCACATTGACGACACAGCCGGGTCTGCCGCGCGCGGCTGCTTCGCGCAGCGCAGTCTGCGCTTGCGTCACCAAACGGAACGGTGCGATGACGTTGACCTCGTGCAGTTCCTGCCAGATGGCGGGGGTGGCCGCTTGCAGATCGGCGTGCGGAATAACGCGGCTGATACCCGCGTTATTCACGAGCACGTCTAGCCGCCCCCATATCGCGATGGTCTCGCGGATGAGCCTCACCCGATCGGCGTCGATCGCAAGATCCGCCTGCACGTATGCGGCGGAATCGAACTGCTTCGCCAGCGCGAGTCCCTGTTCGACCGAACTGCGCGAGTGCAGAACGATCGAAAATCCTTCTTTGGCGAGGCGCTGGGCAATCGCATAGCCGATGCCGGAAGTCGAGCCCGTTACGAGAGCAACGGGCGCCGTAGTCGATGATGCGGTCATGAACGGAGCAAAAGATGAGGGCCGGTGAACGAAAACCAACGATACGGCGGCTGGTCACTCCCCCGGCAAACGATAAACGAACTCATACGAATGCGTGCCGTCGACCATCTGAATCTTGAATTCGCCTTCAATACCCGTCAGCTCTCCAGTACCCGAGTCCGGCGCTACGGTCACCGAAAGCGACGAAGCCCCGCGATTCATCACGCCGACATGCTGGAGCACGAACGAGCCTTCCTTTCCCGCCAGCGTGCCGCTGACCTGCTCGATTGCCACATAGACAGCCGAGCCTTTGACGTTCGTCATCGCGTTCAGCATTTGCCCTTTCGTGGTTGCGGCGAGATCGCCGAAGATCTGCTTGTCGATCGTCATGCGGCCGAGTTTCGCGTCGGCGTCCGCGTTTTCGAACGGCATCGGTTGCAGCGAAACGACGAAGGTGCCTTTTGCGGTGTGTGTCATCGGAATATCTCCTTGAACGGTGCGGCGGCAAATCGACGGGATTGGCAAGGCCGGTAATCGAGCCGGCATGGCTGCGCTTCCGAAACCTAGCACACGTTGCTGTCAGGGCAGCACGCGCGTTGCCGTGCTCGCTGAACGCATCGGCGAATTCGCGCTTTAGCCACGCGAGCCGCTGGTCCTGATCGCGCGGCGCGGCCCACATCAACGCTACCTCGTACTCCGGTTGCCGGCGCGGCGCGTCGGGTAGGCCGACGATATCGCGCACGCGCTGCAGTTTCTGCTCGAGAACGGCTTTATGACGGGCGCGGTGATCGAATGCGACGGAGGTTGCGGCTGTTAGAAGCGATGCCGGTGCCGATGGCGGCGGAGCCCGTTACGCGGCTTCGCCGCTCGCATGTGCCACATCGGCGGGCGGCACTTCCGCGAGATGGCGCAACAGCTTCGTCACCATCACGACCACGACGAACGCGAGAACCACGAAGAACAGCGCGAGCGGCGTGAGAATCTGCACCGACACGAAGCCGGCAAGGCCCATCATCGCCGACGACACCAGCAGCAGCGCGCAGCCGAGAATTGCGCTCGTCAGACCCGCGATGTGCGGAAACAGCGAATTACCCTTGGCCATCAGCGTCGGATACATCGCCCCCGCGCAGAAACCCATCACGAGCACCGGCGTGGCGAGCGTCCACACGCGCAGACCGACGGTCAAGGCCAGCAGCAGCATCGCCACCGACGCCGCCGCCATCACGCGCGCGCCGAAGCGCAGGCGTTGCTCGGCGCTCGGCAGACGCGGCCCATGCAAGCGATTGGACAGGCCGCCGAGGAAGTACATCATGCCGATGCCGAGCGCGAGGTAGCCGAAGAAGGTCGGCGGCTGGTGCAGCGTGGTTTGCACCATGAACGGCCCGATGATGTTGAACACGAGCAGGATGCTGTAGCACAGCCCCTGGGCGAGAAAGCAGCTCTGGAACACCGGGCTCGCGAGCACCTTGCGCGCGTTCGCGATCAGCGTGCGCGGCTCCAGATGCACCCGCTGTCGCAACGTCTCGCGATAGCGCGACAGCACTATCCACATCACCAGCGAGTAAATCAGCAGGAATACGAGGCACGAGCGCCAGCCGAACAGCGTCTGCAGATGCGCGCCGATCACCGGCGCGACGATCGGCGCGAGCCCCCAGGCGATCGACATGTATGTGAACGCGTGCATCAGCGCGTGGCCGGCGAACGTGTCGGTGATGATCGCCTTCGACAGCAGATTGGTGGTCGCGATGCCGAAGCCTTGCAGCGCGCGAGCGAAGATGAACGTCTCCAGATTCGGCGCGGCCAGCGACAGCAGACAGCCGATCGTAAAGACCACGAGGCCGAATGCGAGTATCGGCTTGCGGCCGTATGCGTCGGAGATCGGGCCGAAAATCAGCTGGCCGAACGCGTAGGCGGCCATGTAGCCGGTGACGCTGGTCTGGATCGCCTGCGGCGAGGTCGCGAAGTAGCGCGCCATCGCGGGCAGCGCGGGCACGTAGATGTCGATCGCGAGCTGTCCGGCGGAAGCGAACAGGCAGATCATGTACAGCAGGAAGCGCGGCGAGTTCGGAGCGGAAGTGGAGGGTGCGGCGCGATCGGCGGTAGCGTGGGTCATGACTGCGTGTAAAGGGAATTCTGGCGGCGCGGCAACGGCGTGTTCGGATATTGAACAAAAAAACCTGCGGGCGCCCGGCATTATCGCCGGGTTTTTTGTTTGACGTATTGCGGAAGCTGGGATTTTCCCTGGTGCGGGAATGGATTGCGGACATCTGCACAGCGCGGCCGCCAGACCACGACCGGTTTCTTTTGAACCGGCTTTACTTCGAGCACGCCTGAATCGATTGCAGCAGAGCGCTCTGGTCCGCGGGATCCTGGAAGAACGCGTCATTGAGGCTGCCCTGCTGGTTCGGGCATGGCTTGCCTTTCGACTGGACGCCGGAGGCCATCCAGAAGGTCGCCGCAACCACAAGCACGGCAAGTAGAACAACGGTCACCGCGAGGCCGATCAACCATGCGCCAGGACCGTCATCGATCGTGGCTGGGTGTCCGTGCGAATCCCGCCGGGATTCAGCGCTGCGAAGGGAGGATGGATTCATGCCGATGGCCTTTGATAGTCGCGTTGAAGAAACCAGCGCCACCATCTTCCATCGACGCGTAAGATTGGAAAAGTTGAGTTTACTGACCTGCAGATTCAGCTTTTCTGACCGACGGACGATATCCGATGAGAGAAATCAGCCTCGACCGCTTGCGCACGCTCGTTGTCATCGCCGAACTGGGCTCCTTCGCCGAGGCGGCACGTGTGCTTCACCTCGCTCCGCCAACGGTGAGTCTGCATATCGCGGATCTCGAGAGCCGCGTCGGCGCTGCGCTGTTGTCGCGCAAGCGCGGACAGGTGCGGCCGTCGGCGATCGGCGAGACGCTGGTGGCTTATGCCCGTCAACTGCTGACCAACGCCGAGCAGGCACTCGAAGACGTACGGCGGCAAGCGGAGGGTCTGGGCGGGCGCGTTCGGCTTGGCGCATCCACCGCGGCAATCGCGAATCTGTTGCCGCAAGCGCTCGGGAAGCTCGCCGCGGAGCATCCCGGCATCGACGTGCAAATCGCGGTGCTGACCTCGCAGGAAACACTCGGCAGACTGGCGGACGAGTCGCTCGATGTCGGCATCGTCGCGCTGCCGCAAGCGCCGATCAGAGGGCTCTCGATCGAACGATGGCGGCGCGACCCGGTCGTCGCGTTGATGCCGGCGAGCTGGCAGTGTCCGGCTCGTATCACGCCGCAATGGCTCGCGGCGAAACCGCTGATCCTCAACGATTCGAGCACCCGGCTCGCGCGCTTGACGACCGAATGGTTCGTCGCGGCGGGCCAGCATCCCGTGCCCCGTATCCAGCTCAACTACGCGGATGCGATCAGGAGCCTGGTGGCCGCGGGGTACGGCGCCGCGCTGTTGCCGCACGAGAGCAGCGCGGTTGCCGACGCGCGCGTGCTGACGCGTCCGTTGCGACCCGCGTTATGGCGGCAACTGGGGCTTGCGTACCGCACAGGGGCGACGGAAGGTCCGACGCGGCATGTTCTCGACGTGCTGCGAAGCTTGCGGGTGAGCTAGCGCGCGGCGCGCGAACCTCGCGACATCGACCGCGATCAGACGCATCAATCAGGCAGCCTTGGCTTTGCGTCTATGCTGTTCCTCGAGATACAGCGCGAACTCTTCGGCGAACGCCTTCGCCACCGCGGGCCGCCGTGCGATGCGTTCGTAGTAAGCGTGCACCGCCGGCCATTCCGTGAGCTCGACGCCGCTATACCGCGCCCAGTTCAATACCGTGACCAGATACGCATCCCCCACCGTAAAGCGGTCCAACAGAAATTCGCGCTCGCGCAGATGCTGTTCGAGCAGATTCAACCGCAGCGCAACCCGCTTGCGCGTATAGCTGCGCACCTCGTCGGTGGCGAGCGGGTCGAGCAGCGGCACGAACACGCCCTTATGAAGCTCGGTGCTGATGAAGCCAAGCCATTCCTGCAGTTTCGCGCGTTCCGCGCTGCCCGTTTCCGGCGCGAGTTGCGCGGCCGGAAACGCATCGGCGACGTACGGCAGTATCGCGGTGTTTTCTCGCAGCAGCCAACCGTCGTCGGTACGAAGCACGGGTACCTGGCCGAGCGGATTGATCGGATAGAAGTCGCTGCCATCGCGCAACTGCTTCGATTTCGTATCGACTTCGATAAAGCGTGCGCCGGCGCCGGCCTCATAAAGCGCAATGCGCGTGGCGAGCGAGCACGCAAGCGGTGAGAAATAAAGCTCCATGCCGATGTCTCCGTCGTTGAAAATGTTTTTGTACTATAGTGAACAAAAATCAACGTCGCCAGCTATTTTTATGCATACCGGTACAAAAAATGAAAAGCGGCCGCGCGGCCGCCCTCGCAACTACGATTCGCATCAGGCGCTCGACGATGCGCGCGACGCGTTCTGGCACAGCGGTTATTCGGGCACATCGCTCGATGCGCTGAGCGAGGCGACCGGCATGAACCGGCCGAGCCTGTACGGCGCGTTCGGCGACAAGCACACGCTTTATCTCGATACGCTCGATCGCTACATCGAACTCGGGCGCAACGCGATGCAAGCCTCGCTGGACGGCGATCGGCCGTTGGCGGACGCGTTGCTGGAGGTCTACGAAGGCGCGCTGGCGCTTTACCTGCCGCCAGCCGAGGTGCCGCGCGGATGTTTTCTGATCGGCACCGCGGCGGTGGAATCGAGAGCGGATGCCGAGGTGCGCGAGAAACTCGCGAGCGGCCTCAATACATTCGACGCGGAATTCGCGCGGCGGCTCGAACGCGCGCAGGCAGAAGGCGAACTCGATGCGGCGGCGAATCCTGCGCTGCTCGCGAAAGTCGCATCGGCGCTTCTGCACAGCCTCGCGTTGCGTTCGCGCGCGGGCGATTCGCGCGATTCGCTGCGGGCGACCGCACAGGCCGGTGTTGCGTTGATCTGCGGCACTCGTGGCGCGCCGCGGAGGCCGGCCAGGCGGCGCACGCCGAAGCGCTAACCGTTCGGCGTCGCGGCAGGACGGCCGGCGGCGGCGGGCGGCTTAAAGGTGGCAGCCGAGCCCGCTGCGCGCTTTGCGCCCGCAACGCTCAGTTACTCGCTGACGCAAGCTGGCAAAACCTGAAGTGGTTGCCGAACGGATCGGCGATCTGCATCTGCCGTCCCCAGTCGACCGTTTCCACGCCGGGCCGCGCATATCCGTACTGCTTCGCGTGCAACTCCTGATTTTCGCCGTTATCGGCCCGTCGCGCGAACCGCATATCGTGTCCCTTTCATTCGGGTTTCGGCGCGCCTTTCGCGATCGCATCCGGGGCGGTGCGTTGCCGGCGAAACTGCAGCACAGCGGTCACCGCGCCGATAATAACCACTCTCACGGCACGCACTACTGCCTCTTTGCCATCATCGCCATCTTGACGGAACCGCCATGACCACCGCCCCAGTCTCTGCTGTCCCCAACCGCTTCAAGGATGCCGCGGCCCACTATCTGACCGGCCGCCCCGCGTATTCCCCGCAACTGATTCGCCGTGTCGCGCAGTCGTGCGAACTGGGCGGCTCGCATCGGCTGCTCGATCTCGGTTGCGGGCCGGGGCAGTTGTCGCTGGCGTTTTCGTCGTGGGTCGGCGCTGGTGTCGCGCTCGATCCCGAAGCGGAAATGCTGCGCGTCGCCGCGGAGCTGGGCGCGGGTATCGCGCCGAATATCGAGTATCGCTGCGGCGGTTCGTACGATCTGTCGCCCGCGCTCGGCACCTTCCGGCTCGTGGTGATCGGCCGTGCGTTTCACTGGATGGACCGGCCCGACACGCTTGCGCGGCTGGATGCGTTGATCGAGCCACATGGTGCGCTGGCGCTGTTTTCGACGTCGTTCGCGGCCGATGCGCCGATTGCGTGGCTCGCGCCTTATCACGCGCTGCTGGAGGAATACGCGAGCGATGATGTGTCGCGCTTGCAGCGTAAGGCCGACGGCTGGGAAAGCCATGACGTGGTGCTCGCGAAGTCGGCGTTTTCGGCGCTCGAACGGATTGCGGTTGTCGAGACGCGGCGGGTGTCGGCCGACGCGCTGCGCGCGCGGGCGCTGTCGATGTCGAGTCTGTCGCGTGAACGGCTGGGCGCGCGGCTCGATGAACTGCTCGCGCGCATCGACCGGCTGGTCGAGGCTCATGCAAGCGCTGACGGCTGGCTCGATGAGCGGATCGAATCGGTCGCGTTGATCGCGCGCCGGCCGCTGGAGAGCCAGGCTGGACGCGCGGCAGCCGCAACGAACTGAAATACCGCGTGACACGCGGCGCGGAATAAACCGGCGCACATGGGCGTTAGGCTGATACCGGACGCGCGATGATGCGCGCGGCGACTCGGACCTCAGAGCCTTGGAGCGTCACGCCTCGGGGCCCCACGACGCTACGCGGTCCGCTTCACGCGAGCGTATTTTCAAACGGAAACGGCTTTCGCGGCACTTATTGCCTTCGCAAACGGAATAACCATGAACACTCGTGCGGACACTCTTACCGATGCGACCGCCGCAACGTCACCGCAGCGTTACACGCGCACCGCGATGGTGTTGCACTGGCTGATCGCGCTGCTGATCATCGTCAACGTCGCGCTGGCGCTGAGTGCGGATTCGCTGTCCGACGACTGGGCGCGCCGGGTGCTCGACACGCACAAGTCGATCGGCATCACGGTGCTCGGGCTCGCGCTGCTGCGCATCCTGTGGCGCGTGTCGCACAAACCGCCGCCGTTGCCGCGCGAGTTTCCGTCGTGGGAGAAGATCGCCGCGCATCTTGCGCATTTCGTGTTGTATCTGCTGATGATCGCGCTGCCGCTGTCGGGCTGGCTGCACGACTCGGCGTGGAAAGACGCGGCCACGCATCCGATGCACTGGTTCGGGCTGTTCCAGTGGCCGCGCATCGGCTACGTGATGAACCTCGATCCGGCGCTCAAGGAAAGCCTGCACGATCGCTTCGGCGCGCTGCATACGTGGCTCGGCTATGCGCTCTATGCGTTGCTGGCGATGCATATCGGCGGCGCGCTCAAGCATGAATGGATCGATCGCAAATCGGTGCTGAAGCGCATGAAGCCGTGAGCGGCGCGCGGTTTATCGATGCGCGAACGCATCGAGCGCTGTTCTTTCCAACCGTAATTTCGACGAATCCGGCAATCGCTTTGAAGAACACTCCCGAACAGGCATTGGCGCTCGCCTCGCCACGCATACGGCCGCGTCGCACGACACTGGCGAGCACGCTGATCCACTCCAGTGTCGTCGCGCTATGGCTGCTGCTGTTCGCGCGCGCATTTTTTCTGCGCGGCGCGCTCGCATGGTCGACCGGGATTGCGTATATCGTGTACGACACGCTGCTGCTGGTGTTCGTCACGTGGAAGTCGCTGCCGCTGATGCGCCGCACGCCACCGCTCGAACCCGACTACGAGCGACGCGAATTGCCCGGCATGGGTGTGATCGTCGCGTCGCATAACGAGGCGGCGGTGTTGCCGGTCACGCTCGCGGCGCTGCTGCGGCAGACGCATGGCCCCGCGCAGATCGTGATTGCCGATGACGGCTCCACCGACTCGACCGCCGAACTGCTCACCGAACGCTTCGGTCTCACGCCGTCCGCGGACGGTGCGCTGAGCGCGCCGAGCCCGCTTTATCCGAACCTGTTCTGGCTGCGCGTGCCGCACGGCGGCAAGGCGCGCGCGTTGAACGCCGCGATTGCCGTGATGACGACCGACACCGTGATGACCGTCGATGCCGATACGCTGCTCGACGACGACGCCACCTACGCGATGCGCGCGGCGTTCGCGAGCGAGCCGAAGCTGGTCGCGGCGGCCGGCATCCTCACGCCGGTCTGCGGCAAGTCGGTGTCGGGCCGCGTGTTCCAGTGGTTCCAGACCTACGAGTACATGCGCAATTTCATCGCGCGTTTCGCATGGATGCGCGCGGACAGCCTGCTGCTGATCTCCGGTGCATTCGCATCGTTCCGGCGCGATGCGCTCGTCGACGTCGGCGGCTTCGATCCGCAATGCCTCGTCGAAGATTACGAGCTGATTCACCGGCTGCGCCGCTACTCGGTCGATCACGGTCTCGGCTGGGACGTGCGGGTGGTCGGCGAAGCGCATGCGCGTACCGATGCGCCCGACAACCTCGCGAGTTTTCTGCGTCAGCGCCGCCGCTGGTTCGCGGGCTTCCTGCAAACCCAGTACTGGAATCGCGACATGACCGGCAACTCGCGCTACGGCACGCTCGGCACGCTGATGCTGCCGATCAAGGCGTTCGACACGATGCAGCCGATCTACGGTCTCACCGCGTTCGCGTTGCTGCTCGGCTTCCTGTTCGGCAGGCACGGCGCGATCGTCGTGTCGATCTTCAGCGTGATCGGCCTGAAGACGGCGCTCGATCTCGCGTTCTATCTGTGGAGTATTCATCTATACCGGCGCTGGACCGGCGAGCGCGGCGGCAACAGCTTCGGCATGGCGATGCTCGCGGCGCTCGCGGAGCCGTTTTCGTTTCAGCTCGCGCGCCACGTCGGCGCGGCGCTCGGCTGGCTGCAGTTTTTGCGTGGCGGCCGCGCGTGGGGTGTGCAGCGTCGCACGGGTCTCGTCACCGGCGACGAACATTGAGCGCCGGGCGTTGCGCGCAGGTCATTTTTGCCGCCGGGCGCGCAGCGCGAAGGTAGCTCCTTCACACCGCCGCGCGTGCGTACGGGCGACGCGCGCTGCGTTACCGGATGCAGGCTGCCTGGACCCGGATGCGGGCTGCTTCTAGTAGACTGGCAGGACGATGCCGGCCTCGACATGCAGGGCGGCAACCTTCCATTCGCCGGTGTCCGGAGGTTTGACCTATGCATGCTGTCCCCCCGCTTGAACAAGACATTGCCGACGCAGCCGACGCCGCGGCGCCGGCTCAGGCGGCCTCTCTGAATCCCGTTTCCTCTCCGTCGTGCGCCTCGCAAACCAGCGCGCACGCGCCGGCTCATGCGGCGAGCGGCGCGCCGGTGCGCGATCTGCGCCGCGTCGGCATTCATCCGGATTACTGGTATCCGCTCGCGTGGTCGCACGAGGTGAAGCGCGGCAAGACGCACGGCGTGACGTTCGCCGGCGAGCCGATCGTGCTTGCGCGCACCGACAGCGGCAAGGTATTCGCGCTGGAAGACCGTTGCGCGCACCGCCAGGTGCCGCTGCATCAGGGCGTCGTCGATGGCGAATCGATTCGCTGCGGCTATCACGGCTGGACCTACGACCGCTCGGGCAAGTGTATCGACGTACCGTATCTGGGCCGCGACCGTTTGCCGAACGGCGTGCGCTCCTATCCGTGTCAGGAAATCGAAGGGTTGATCTTCGTGTTTCCGGGCGAGGCGGCGCTCGCCGAACAGCGGCCACTGCCGGGTTTCAGTTCGCTGTCGGACCCGAAGTACAAGACGCGGCGTTTCGGCCGCCCGGTCAATTGCCACTATTCGTTCATGCACGAAAACCTGATGGACATGAACCATCAGTTCCTGCATCGCCGGCAGATGGGCAAGATGCGCGCGCGGTCGGTCGGACGGCGGCGCGGCGAGGGCTGGGTCGAGGTCGACTACACGTTTGCGCGCATGGAAGGCCAGCAGCCGATCGGCGAGGCGATCGTGTTCGGCCAGAATCGCAAGACCGGCGGCAACAACGACAAGGACGTGATGACGATCCGCACCGAGTATCCGTACCAGACGCTGCGGATCCGCAATGCCGATCAGACGCTCGTGATGGACCTGTGGATCGTCTACGTGCCGCTCGATCGCGAGCAGCGCACGAACCGCACATTCGGCCTGCTGTCGATCCGCAAGCCCGGTATCCCGGGCGTGATGAATCTGCTGTGGCCGCTGCTCGTGTGGTTCACCGAACGCATCTTCAAGGAGGATCGCGAGATCGTCGAGGCGGAGCAGCGTGCGCACGACTCGCAGGGCGCGGACTGGAATCACGAGGTGTTTCCGGTCATCAACGAACTGCGCGCGCTACTGCGCGAGTGCGGCGCGCCGGATCAGGTGGTCGGCGCGGGTACGGGCGATACCGCGGTGATCCGCTTCTGGGATTCGCGCCAGGGCAGTCCGCTGGCGAAAACCTGAGTGTGGTGATGGATGGCGCGCCTGCGGCCGCGCTTTCCCTGTCGCCCGGAAGTAATCCATCTCCCGTCAGTAGACAATGCGCGGCGCGCGAGCGGCGATAATGTCGCCCGCGCGGGATTGCGCGCCAATTTGCTCCAATCGACAGGCGCGTCGCACGCTCCCGTGTACCATTGCGCTTTTTCTCAACTTCAACAAACGTCCGTGACCACGCAACAAACCCCCGCCAACTCGCGTAAATCTCTCACTCTGCTGCAACTGCTCGGCCTGATCGGCGCCGCCGGTCTGATCGCGTCGATCGCGCTGAATCTGCTGGTCCAGGCACGCTAAAGCGTCGCTCTCTTCGATATTCCGATTGCCATGTACAGGAAGGGCGTAGCCGTAGAAATCCAGTTTTCCCCCGAGCGACTCAACGATGCTGCCGGCGATCCGTACTGGATCGATCTGACGCACGCCGAGGCGCGGCGTTTGCTCGAAAGCCTGCAGGCGCGGCTCGCGGGGACCGGCAGCGGCACGGTCGCGCCGCTCGTCGTCAGTCTCGACGCGACGCCGCCGGTTGCTCCGCCGCAGGCGGAACACGCGGCTGCGGCGCATTCCGGCAACAGCGTCGGCGCCGGCGATTTCAAGCAATGGGTCTGTGTGATCTGCGGCTGGATCTACGACGAAGCCGCCGGTTTGCCCGAGGAAGGGATCGCGCCGGGCACGCGCTGGGCCGATGTGCCGGCTGACTGGCGCTGCCCGTTGTGCGACGTGGGCAAGGACGAATTCGCGCTGGTGGAGTTTTGAAGGGCGGCGGCCGATAACGACTTCGTTGCCGCCATCGCTGCTGAAACCGCTATGACCGTCTTGGCCCTGAACGGCGTTTCAACTGTAGTCGCAGCGCGGCGGCTTCGCTTTGCAACGCACCGGCAAACGCGGACGCGAGCGGATGCGCGGGCCGGTGTTCGGGATGAATCACGCTCACGCGAAACGGCAACGACAGCGCGAGCGGCCGAATATGCAGATTACGGCCCGCAAAATCGACAGCGGTCAGCGGATTGACGATCGCAATGCCGAGGCCCTGGCGCACGCAACTGCATACTGAAGCCGCGCTCGGCGTTTCGATCAGCAGGCGGCGCGCGATGCCGGCTCGCGCGAACGCTTCGTCGATCTGCAGGCGGTACGGGTCGTTGGCGGACAGGCTGATAAACGGCTGATTCGCAAAATCCTTCAGCGCGATTACGCGTTTCGCGAGCAACGGATGACCGTCGGGCAGCACGCACACTTCATCGACCGCGAGCAGCGGCGTCAGGCGCGTGGCGGGCGGCGGCGCGCCGTGTTCAGTCAGCCCGAGGTCGTAGCGCTGCGCGGTCAGCCATTCTTCGAGGAACGGCGACTCCTGCGTCGCGATCGACACGCTGACGCCTGGATGCGCATCGTGAAAGCGCTTGATCGCACCCGGCAGGATCGACTGCGAAAACACCGGCAGCGCGATCACCGAAAGCTGACCGCCCTTGAATTCGCGCAACGCGGCCGCCGTCGATGCGACCCGTTCGAGTCCGACATATACGCGCTCGATTTCGTCGAACAGCGTCAGCGCGGATTGCGTGGGACGCAGCCGGCCCTGCACGCGCTCGAACAGCGCGAAGCCGATGCTCTGCTCCATGCGCGCGAGTTCGCGGCTCACGGTGGGTTGCGACGTGAACAGCATGCCGGCCGCTTTGGTTACGCTGCCGGCGGTCATCAGTGCGCGAAAGACTTCGATATGCCGGTGCGTGAGCGCCATATTCAGGCCTATATCAGAAGTGAATAGATGGGAGAGGAATTGGTATTTTACTGAATGAAGATCGCGTCGCATCATGTCGGCTATCGCGATGCAATGCATGCCTTGCCTCACCTCACCTCGCTTCGACATGGACCCCGCCGTGACGCCATTCAATCCGCACCAACTCGCCGACCTCGCACGCCAGCATGGCACGCCATTGTGGGTTTATGACGCGGACACTATCCGTCGACGTATCGCGGAGCTGCGCGGCTTCGACACGATCCGCTATGCGCAGAAAGCGTGTTCTAACGTGCATATCCTGAAGCTGATGCGCGACGAGGGCGTGCTGGTCGATGCGGTTTCGCTGGGCGAAATCGAGCGTAGCTTCGCGGCGGGCTTCAACGCCGGCTGCGCTGCCGGCCCCGGGACGAACACCGCCGAAGGCGTGGTCTTCACCGCCGACGTAATCGACCGGGCGACACTCGCCACCGTGCTCGATCGGCGGATCACCGTCAATGCCGGCTCGCTCGACATGCTGGAGCGGCTCGGCCGGCACGCGCGCGAAGGCCATCGCGTGTGGCTGCGCATCAACCCCGGCTTCGGGCACGGCCATAGCAACAAGACCAATACCGGCGGCGAGCACAGCAAGCACGGCATCTGGCGCGACGACGTAGCACGCGCACTCGATCTCGTGCGGCGCTATCGGTTGAAACTGGTCGGCCTGCACATGCATATCGGCTCGGGCGTCGACTACACGCACCTCGCGCGGGTATGCGAGGCGATGGTCGAGGCGGTGACCGGCCTCGGTCACGATATCGAGGCGATTTCCGCGGGCGGCGGCCTGTCGGTGCCGTATCGCGATGGCGAACCGCGCGTCGATACCGCGCACTACTTCAAGCTATGGGACGATGCTCGCCGGCGCATCGAGGCGCATATCGGGCATCGCGTGCGGCTCGAAATCGAACCGGGGCGTTTTCTGGTTGCGCAGGCGGGCGTGCTGGTCGCGCAAGTGCAGGCGTTGAGCCGGCGGCCGTCGCGGCAATTCGCGCTGATCGACGCAGGCTTCAACGATCTGGTGCGGCCGTCGTTCTACGGCAGCCATCACGAGATCAGCGTGCTGAAGCCCGACGGTACACCGAGCGATGCGCCAGCCGGCTCGTTCAGCGTGGCCGGCCCCCTGTGCGAAGCGGGCGATGTGTTTACGCAGCGCGAAGGCGGCGTGGTCACGAGCCGCGCGATGCCCGCGCCGCAAGTAGATGACCTGATCGTGTTTCATCACGCGGGCGCGTACGGCGCGTCGATGTCATCGAACTACAACAGCCGGCCGCTCGTGCCGGAAGTATTGATCGAGAACGGCGCCGCGCGGTTGATCCGGCGCAGGCAGCGCATCGACGAATTGCTTGCGCTCGAAACCTTCGCCTGATTTCGGCATCGTTATCGAAGGCTCAACGCGCGCGCACCGTGCGCGTGTACGACACGATCATCGCCGCGAATTCCTGCGCGGCCGGCGTCAGCGGAATCGCCGCGTTGCAGCAGGCAGACGTTCTGCTCGACGCCGCGCTCGCGCACCGGGATCGTCGTCAGCACGTTCGCGAACGGACCGCGCCTCGCCAGCACCGACGATTCGAACGACAGGCAATCGGTCTCGCTGAGCGGATGCAGCGTTTCGTACAAGCCCTCGACGGTCGCGACGATCTTCGGCGGTGATCGTACGTACGCTCCAGTGCGTGGAGCCATCCGCGGGTTTGGTGTGCAAGGTCTTGTGAATCAACTGGGCCAGTCGCTCATCGTCGATCGTGCGCGGCTCGCCGGGGCGTACTTCGTCATAGAGTCCGTTGATGCGCTGATCCGGAAATCGGAGACGCCATTTAGGCAAGTATGTCCATTTAGATGCGTTGCGTTTGGCAAGCAGGCAAGCAAACGAGCAGGCCCGTCAAGGTGTCCCGCAACGCTGAGTCGGCAGACAACACGCATTCACGCGCTCATCTTTGTCCTCATCTGTTCGCAGCACCGACTTCTAACGATTTCCACAAGCCAGTCGGCAAACACCTGAAAGCGGCGAGAGAGGTGCTGCCGATGCGTATAAAGCAGCGTGACCGGCATCGGGGCAGTACGATATTCGGGCAGAACCTCGACAAGCTCTCCGACGCGGAGATGAGCCTCGACATCATATGCAGGGATCTGTATCAACCCGAGGCCTGCCAGGCAACAGGCAATATAGGCCTCTGCGCTGTTGACGGTCGTGCGCGCGTTGATCGCGAGAGTCTTGATGGTGTCGCCGTCGAGCCATTCCCACAGCGAGAGGCGGCCGCTCGACGGCGATGCATATCCTACGGATATATGCTGAGCGAGATCGCCGGGATGGCGTGGGACGCCGTGCCGTGCAAGATAGGCAGGACTGGCGACATTGATGAGTGTGAGCTCGCCGATTGGACGAGCAATGAGCTCGGATTCGTTAAGAGCGCCAACGCGCAGCGCGCAATCGATCCTCTCCTCGACCAGATCGACCGCTCGATCCGTCGTGCCGATTTCGACGTTGATCAGCGGATAGGCATCGAGAAACGCGGGGAGCGCAGGGACCACGATCAAGCGCCCAATCCGGCCGGGCATATCGACGCGTAACGTACCGGCCGATGCGAAGTCCGCTGAGCGGAACAGATTTTCCGTTTCCTCGACGTCGGAGATCAGCCGCAGACAACGTTCGTAGAAGGCGGCGCCATCCTGAGTCGTGGTGACCTTGCGCGTGGTTCGGTTCAGCAAACGCGTGCCGACCCGGTTTTCCAGTTCCTGGATCGCGGCCGATACAGACGAGCGAGGCATGCCGAGCGTATCCGCGGCGCGCGTGAAGTTTGCGCATTCAACAACGCGAGCGAATACACGAAACAAGTCGATACGGTCCATGTCTGCCGACCAGCCTAATTCATGCGATGCGAAGCGACGCCCCAATTGGTCGAAATTTCTGACGGATGCATCCAAAAATTGTGGCTTTATCGCGAATATGTCGAACTATATCATCTGCAGTCAGGTGACTGCGTTGGGTGGTCACGCGGATCGGAGAAGATTGATGGCAAGCCATGACATCCAGGGAAAAACGGTGCTGATCGCAGGTGGTGCAAAGAATCTCGGCGGCCTTATTGCACGGGATTTGGCCAGGCACGGTGCGAAGGCGGTCGTTATTCACTATAACAGCGCCGGCACGAAGCCCGCGGCGGATGAAACTGTCGCCGCGATCAGGCAGTCTGGCGCCGAGGCAATTGCAATTCAGGCAAACCTTACGAGCGCGGGAGCAGTCGAGCGCCTGTTTGTAGATGCGGTCGCGGCGGTAGGGCGGCCGGATATTGCCATCAATACAGTGGGCAAGGTGCTGAAGAAGCCGTTCACGGAGATCAGCGAAGCTGAATATGACGAGATGGCCGCCGTCAATTCGAAATCCGCATTTTTCTTCCTGCGCGAAGCGGGCCGCCACGTGAACGACAACGGAAAGATCGTCACGCTCGTCACGTCTTTGCTCGGTGCATTTACCCCCTTCTACGCCGCCTACGCGGGCACGAAGGCACCGGTCGAACACTTTACGCGCGCGGCGGCAAAGGAGTTCGGAGCGCGTGGCATTTCCGTAACCGCCGTCGGTCCGGGCCCCATGGACACACCATTTTTCTATCCAGCCGAAGGAGCGGATGCCGTGGCGTATCACAAGACTGCCGCCGCGCTCTCATCGTTCTCAAAAACGGGTTTGACCGATATCGAGGATGTCGTGCCCTTTATCCGTCACCTGGTCAGCGACGGATGGTGGATCACGGGACAAACGATTTTGATCAACGGTGGTTATACGACCAAGTAAGCAATCGGGTTGAACGAAAGTGCTTCATGACGGGATCTGGGCGGGTCCCGTCGATACAAATGGGGCCCCTGCGCGCGTTTTTCATCAGGGGCCGGGCCATTGGCCCAACATGACCGGTTGTAGAGCCGCGGTCCTTCACCTTCTCATATGCACCAGCAGGTGCCCGACAGTCACGGCTAGCAATAAGGATGCTGCCTGAGAGTCCTACGCCGGTCGAGTAATCTGTAGAGCCGATACAGGATTTTTTCTGTCCGCGGGATTAGGAATTTTCTGATTTTTAATCATTCCACGTTGTCTGATGTTAATTGGCAACGGGGTATTATTAAGATACCCCGCGCTTTCTCTTGTGTGGCATCCTGATTCAGGAACCTTTCGACATAAGGGGAGTGTGGCAATTGGCATTTTATGGAAAATTTATAATCAATAATGAAGATTTATCTCCATTTACGCCGATTTCGACAAATCAGACGCGAACTCCTGCACACGTTTACTATCCCGGCTCGCCATTCAGGCATTCGCGCGTATGGGACTATTGAGGTCGTGGCCAATGGCAAGACTTGTCCGTAGGCTTTTTAAAGTAGCGCTGTTTATCGGTCTGTTTGTACTTTCCGTTCGTTACGTCCATACGTACCCAATGCCAATGCCTGAGAATCAGTTGGCTTTCTGGTTCGCGGCAGCTGACTGGTTTGGCATTCGTGATCCCGACGATCTCTATATTCCGACCATGGTGGTCATCGAGTTGATCGTCGCGATTCTGGTCTACGTAGCGATCATGAAGCTCTGGAGCCGCTATAACCGATTGTCAAGGCCAGGCTGAAATGTCCGGTTTGACCACAGTCTGGTGGGATTCGGGCCGGTTTTTTCCGCCAGCACGGCGCGGATCGATGAGCTGCCGACGAGCGCGCGCGAGAAATCGATTTCGCCAGGGAGAGGAGTTCGGCCAGCAACGTTTCGTGTCTGTGTTGCCAGACGCCAGTTTGCTGCCACGCGAGAAGTCGTCGCCAGCACGCAGTGCCAGAGCCACAATCCATTTCCCGCGGGAGAAGATTCCATGCGAAATACCTGAGCGCAATACGAACACGATGCCGCTCGGCACCGCCCGGTCGCGCGTCGGTTTGCGGCCTGCATACTGGCGATTGCGCGGTGCTCGCACAGGTAGCAATGGTTCGATGTGTGACCACAATCCGTCGTCTATCAGTTCTTTGGGCATCGCTTCCGGTCAGGCAAAACAGGACAGAAGTTAACATCACGCTGGAAAAGTTAACAGACCAAAAACTTGATTTCGCAACAGTTTCTAATTCAATTCTTTCAGGAAATAATTGGGAAACGTTTGTACGCGGCATAATTTTCGCGAAATCGTCGATTTTTCGAAAGAAAACAGAAGCTCGCGGGAAGGACAACGGACACGGTATCGTCATCGATGCCATCTGCGTTATGGTCTTGTGCATGACGTTTTTGCATGAGCACGAAAACACATGACACGCATCGACTCACCGATCGAGCTTGCGCGGCTCGAAGACGAATGGCTGGAGGCGGACGGCTTCGGCGGCTTTGCGTCGGGCACGGTCGGCATGCCGCGCACGCGCCGTTATCACGCGCTGCTGCTCGCCGCGACCCGCGCGCCGGGCGGCCGAATGGTGCTCGTCAACGGGGTCGAGGCGTGGCTCGAAACGGCTGGGCAGCGTTATCCGTTGACCATGCAGCGCTATGGGCCGGATGTGATCTATCCGGACCTGCGCGGCAGTCTCGTCGGCTTCGATACGTCGCCGTGGCCGACATGGCGCGTGCAGGTCGATGCGCGGACGGCGGTGGTCGCCGACATATTCGTCAGCAAGGCGACGTGCGAAACGGTGTTGCGTTGGCGGCTCGAAGGCGGCGATCTCGATGCGCCGGTGCTGAGGGTGAGGCCGCTGCTGTCGGGACGCGACTACCACGCGCTGCATCATGAGAACCCCGCGTTCAATTTCAACCCGCAGGTGAGCGACGACCAGTCGTGCGTGAACTGGCAACCGTATGACGGCCTGCCGGTCATCCATGCGGCGACCAACGGCACCTACGCGCACGCCCCCGACTGGTATCGCAATTTCTTCTACGCGCGCGAACAGGAACGCGGCCTCGACTGCAATGAAGATCTCGCGACGCCCGGCGTATTCAGCTTCGATCTCGGCGCCGGCGACGCGGTGATGATCCTCGGCGCGTCGCCGGCGGGCACCGGCACAACGGCAACCACAAACCAGAACGGGCAAACCCGCGCCGCCGCGCACGCCGCGAACCTCGCGCGCGTTGAACAGCAACGCCGCGCCGCGCTCGGCTCGCGCCTGCAACGTTCCGCCGATGCGTACCTGGTCACGCGCAACGAAGGCCGCACGATTCTCGCGGGCTTCCCGTGGTTCACCGATTGGGGCCGCGACACCTTCATCGCGATGCGCGGTCTGCTGATTGCATCGAACCGTCTCGACGATGCGCAAGCGCTCCTGCTCGAATGGTCCGGCACGCTGTCCGAGGGCATGCTGCCGAACCGCTTCCCCGATTACGGCGATGCGCCCGAATACAACTCCGTCGATGCATCGCTATGGTTCATCGTCGCCGTGCACGACTATCTGGCGACGCCGCATGCAAGCGCCGCCACGCGCGAGCGCCTGCAACAGGCCGCCGAAGCGATCCTGACCGGCTATACGACAGGCACGCGCTTCAATATCGGCGCTTGCGCCGAAGACGGCCTGTTGCGCGCCGGCATCGCCGGCGTGCAGCTCACCTGGATGGATGCAAAAGTCGGCGACTGGGTAGTCACGCCGCGCATCGGCAAGCCGGTTGAAGTACAGGCGCTGTGGATCAACGCGCTACGGATCGCGTCGGCCTGGAACCCTCGGTGGGGGCAGCAGGCGGAGCGCGCGACGCTCGCGTTTCGTCAGCGTTTCGTCGATCCGCTTACGCAGACGCTGTTCGACAACGTCGACGTCGATCATGTGCCGGGCACCGTGGACCGGGCGATCCGGCCGAACCAGATATTCGCTGTCGGTGGTCTGCCGTTCGCGTTGATCGAAGGCGACGCGGCGCGCGCGGTGCTGGGCCAGGTCGAAGCGCAACTGTTGACGCCGCTCGGCTTGCGTTCGCTCGCACCGTCCGATCCCGCTTATCGCGGCCACTACGGCGGTTCGCCGCTCGCGCGCGATGGTGCCTATCATCAGGGCACGGTGTGGCTATGGCTGATCGGCCCGTTCATCGAAGCATGGCTGCGCACTTATGGTGCAACCGCTGAAAACCGCGCGCAGGCGAGAGCGCGTTTTCTCGATCCGCTCTACGCGCACCTCGATCGGGCGGGGCTCGACCATCTGTCCGAGATCGCCGCTGGCGACGCGCCGCATGCGCCCGCGGGCACGCCGTTTCAGGCATGGTCGCTCGGCGAATTGCTGCGCATTGAAAACCTGCTTGCCCAATTCGAGCGCGATAGCACGTAAACCGCGCTACGATGTGGGTCCTACCGCAAGCCTGTTGCAAGGACTCCGTCATGCCACCGCTGCGCGCCGCCAATCTGCTCGCCACCATTGAAGGTTCCCGGCTCCATTCCGCCGATTGCGCCCACTGGCAGCGTTGGGGCCCGTATCTGAGCGAGCGCCAGTGGGGCACGGTGCGCGAGGACTACAGCCCGAACGGCACCGCGTGGGATTCTTTCCCGCACGACCATGCGCGCAGCCGCGCGTACCGCTGGGGCGAAGACGGCATCGCCGGTTTCGGCGACGACCGGCTCAGCTGGTGCGTGTCGCTCGCGCTGTGGAATCGCAAGGATCCGATCCTGAAGGAGCGCCTGTTCGGACTCACGAACTCGCAGGGCAATCACGGCGAGGACGTCAAGGAGCTGTACTTCTATCTCGACGGCACGCCGACGCATTCGTACATGCGCATGCTTTACAAGTACCCGCACGCCGCCTATCCGTACGAAGATCTGATCGACGAGAACGCGCGCCGCGGCGGCAATATGCCGGAGTACGAGATTCTCGACACCGGCGTGTTCGACGATTTGCGCTATTTCGACGTGCAGGTCGAATATGCGAAGCACACGCCGAATGACATCGTGATGCGCGTGACGATCGAGAATCGCGCGGACGAAGCCGCGTCGCTCGACGTGCTGCCGCAAATCTGGGCGCGCAATTCGTGGTCGTGGCGGGAGAACCGGGACAAGCCGAGGCTCACGAGCGCTACCGATCATGACGGCGCGGTTCATCTGGTCGGCCATCATCATGTGCACGAGCCGATTATCGTGACCGCGTGGTCGCCCGATGCGCCGCTCACATGGCTATTTTGCGAAAACGACACGAACGTGAAGCGGCTGTTCAATACGGACGGTACGGGTCCATTCAAGGACGGCTTCAACGATTATCTGATTCACGGCGACGCGAACGCGATTCGTCATGACGCGGGCACCAAGGCCGGCGCGCACGCGGCGCTCGAATTCGGCCCGCATGGCCGCGCGGTCGTGTATTTGCGCTGGCGCTCGCAATCCGATACCGATGACGCGCCGTTCGACGCCGACGCGCTGTTCGCGCGCCGCATCGCCGAGGCCGACGAATTCTATGGCGCGCTGCAACACGAGATCGCCGATCCGGACGCGCGCGTCGTGCAACGCCAGGCGCTCGCCGGCATGCTGTGGTCGAAGCAGTACTACCAGTACGACGTGCAGCGCTGGCTCGACGGCGATCCATTGCAGCCGCCTCCGCCGCCCGAGCGCAAGCGCGGCCGCAACACGGACTGGCGGCATCTGTGCAACGCGGACATCGTGTCGATGCCGGACAAGTGGGAATACCCGTGGTATGCGTCGTGGGATCTCGCGTTTCATGCGGCGGCATTCGCGCTGATCGATCCCGCCTTCGCAAAGAAGCAACTGCTGCTGCTGGTGAAGGACCGCTATCAGCATCCGAATGGCCAGTTGCCCGCGTACGAATGGGCGCTCGGCGATGCAAATCCGCCGGTGCATGCATGGGCCGCGTGGCGCGTGTATGAGATCGACCGCGCGCTGACCGGCAAGGCGGATCGCGATTTCCTCGAACTCGTTTTTCACAAGCTGCTGCTGAATTTTTCGTGGTGGGTCAATCGCAAGGACGCCGACGGTCACAATATTTTCCAGGGGGGCTTTCTCGGGCTCGATAACGTCGGCATCTTCGATCGTTCGTCGCCGCTGCCGACCGGCGGCCATATCGACCAGTCCGACGGCACTGCGTGGATGGCCGCATATGCGCTCGACCTGATGCGCATCGCGCTGGAACTCGCATACGCGAACCATGTGTTCGTCGATATCGGCGTGAAGTTTTTTGAGCACTTCCTGTATATCGCGGAAGCGGTCAGCTGCGACGATGGCTGCGATACCGGCCTGTGGGACGGCCAGGACGAATTCTTCTACGACAAGCTGCGGCTGCCCGATGGCAGCAATATCCCGATGCGCGTGCGTTCGATCGTCGGGCTGATTCCGCTGTTCGCGGTGCACGTGCTCGAAGAGCGTTTGCATGGCGGCTTGCCCGGATTGCGCGAACGGCTCGTGTGGTTCCTCGAACATCGGCCCGATCTCGCGCGGCTCGTGTCGCGCTGGAACGAGCCCGGCAAGGGCAATGCGTTGCTGCTGTCGCTGTTGCGCGGGCATCGAATGAAGGCGTTGTTGCGGCGCGCGCTCGACGAAAGCGAATTTCTTTCCGATCACGGCGTGCGCGCGCTGTCGCGCTACCATCGCGATCATCCGTTCGTGTTCAATCACAACGGCAACAGCTTCTGCGTCAAATACCTGCCGGCCGAATCCGACTCGCGCGTGTTCGGCGGCAATTCGAACTGGCGCGGGCCGGTATGGATGCCGGTCAACTATCTGCTGATCGAATCGCTGTACGAATTTCATCGCTATTACGGCGACGACTTTCGCGTTGAATATCCGACCGGTTCCGGGCAGAAGTTCTCGCTGAGCGAAATCGCCGATGAGCTCGCGCGCCGCGCGACCACGCTGTTCCTGAAGAACCGCGATGGCGAGCGGCCGGTCATGGGCGCATATCCGCTGTTGCAGGCGGACCCGCGTTCGCAGGATCTGATTCTGTTTCACGAGTACTTTCATGGCGACAACGGGCGAGGTGTAGGCGCTTCGCATCAGACCGGCTGGAGCGGTCTCGTCGCGTTGCTGTTGCAGCCGCGCGCGATGGCGGCGTCGGGCAATGTGCCGCTGGCGGCGGGCGAGCCGGCCGCGCGCGCGCCGATTCCAACCGGGACGGTGGTGACGCCGGCCGCGGCGCGCGCGCCGGAGCGGGAGCCTGCGCCGTCGGTGGCGGTTGCGACGACGAAGTAAGCGCACCATGGCCGCGGCTGTCGCGCTTGCCTATAGCGCGATGTGTGAACGCGCGGGATTACATACGGCATACAAGTGGCCTGGCTGCGCAGCTTGCATGATCCTGATTGAACTGAGCGGGGCCGTACGCAGTCTTTCAGGTATCGCTTTTGCGTATCGCCACGTTCATTCCATTGGTTCGTTCAAGTCCAAGTGAATCTCATGTCGACTACACCCACTTCCTCCGCTTCTTCTTCTCAAGCCGATACGCCGCCCGCGCGAAGCTGCAAGATCAGCGCGAGTCCGCACGATGCGTTGCCGTCGCCGGCCGGCAGGAAGCCGGCGCCGCCATGCACGCTCGTGATCTTCGGCGCCGGCGGCGACCTGACCCGGCGTCTGCTGATGCCGGCGCTCTATAACCTGGCGGTCGATGGCCTGCTCGATGACGGCATGAAGATCCTCGGCGTCAATCATGGCGAGCGCGCAACCAGTGAGTGGGTCGGCGATCTGCACACGTCGCTGCAGCAGTTCGCCGCCGACAAAGCCAGCACGTTTCACGCCGGCAAGCTCGACGACAACGCGTGGAACTGGGTCGCGCAACGCCTCGAATACATGGCGGGCGAATTCGAATCCGACGATACGTTCGCGCAACTCAAGCAGAAGCTCGCGCAGCAGCGCAGCGGCAACGTGATTTTCTACCTCGCGGTCGGCGCGCGCTTTTTCAAGCCGATCGTCGAGCGTCTCGGCAAGACCGGGTTGCTGAAAGAGGGGGACGAGTCCAACGGCGGCTTTCGTCATCTGGTGATCGAAAAACCGTTCGGCACCGATGTGACGTCGGCGCGCGATCTGAATGCGCACATCCTGTCGTATGCGAGCGAGGCGCAGGTGTATCGCATCGACCATTTTCTCGGTAAGGACACTGTGCAGAGCATTCTCGCGGTACGCTTTGCGAATGCGCTGTTCGAGCCGATCTGGCGGCGCGAATATATCGACTGTGTGCAGATTACGGCGGCCGAAACGATCGGTGTCGAAGGGCGCGGCCGGTTCTACGAACAGACCGGCGCGTTTCGCGACATGGTGCCGAACCATCTGTTCCAGTTGCTCGGCATGGTCGCAATGGAGCCGCCCAACTCATTCGATGCCGAGGCGGTGCGCGACAAGAAGGCCGAACTGTCCGATGCGATCCAGCCACTCACGCGCCACGATGTCGTGTTCGGCCAGTATGAAAAAGGGCCGGCCGGGATCGGCTATCGCGAGGAACCCGATGTCGCGTCCGGCAGCACGACGGAAACCTATGCGGCGGCGCGCGTGTTCGTCGAGAACTGGCGTTGGGCCGGCGTGCCGTTCTATCTGCGCACCGGCAAGCGGCTCGCGGCGCGCCGCACCGAGATTTCCGTGCAACTGAAGCCAGTGCCGTTCCGGTTGTTTCGCGATACGCCGGTCGATGCACTGACGCCGAACGTGCTGACCTTGCGCATCGATCCAGCGCACGGCACGAGCTTCGATTTCAACGTGAAAACGCCGGGGCCGGTGATGCAGGTCGGCGCGGTACAGTCGTCGTTCGACTACAACGACTTCTTTGCCGAGCGCGCCAACGTCGGCTACGAAACGCTGCTGTACGACTGCATGCTCGGCGACGAGACGCTGTTCCAGCGCGCCGACAGCATCGAGACGAGCTGGTGCGCGGTCGATGAGGTGCTGCATCCGAAGACCGGCGGCCCGATCGAGGTGCACGGTTATGCGGCCGGCAGCGAAGGGCCGGCTCAGGCCGACGCGCTGCTCGCGCGCGACGGTCACGCATGGCGGCCGTTGCAACGCGATACGGCCGGAAAGAAGTAATCGCAGAGCAGTTCAACGCGCGTGTTAACACTCGCACCAACGCAACGGGGGGATATCGTGACGACAGGCAAGAAAAGCGTGGCAGCGAAGAAGGGTGTGGCAGCGAAGAAGGGTGTGGCAGCGAAGAAGGGTGTGGCAGCGAAGAAGGGTGTGGCAGCGAAGAAGGGTTTGGCAGTGAAGAAGAGCGCGGCAGTAAAGAAGGGCGCCGCGAAAACCACGAGCGCACCGAAGAACCGCAACGAGAACATTCTCGCGATCGACGTCGGCGGCACCGGTTTGAAGGCCGCGATCATCGGCGCCGACGGAAAGATGAAGACCGAGCGCGCGCGCGTGGCGACGCCGCATCCGTGCACGCCCGAGCAACTCGTGGATACGCTCGCGCAACTGGTTGCGCCGCTCATCGAACAGGCGCCGCCCACCTTGATCTCGATCGGCTTTCCGGGTGTCGTGCGCGACAACCGCATCCTGACCGCGCCGCATTTCGGCATCGAAGGCTGGCATGACATTCCGCTCGCGGATTCGCTCGCGCAGCGCCTCGGCGGTTTGCCGGTGCGCATGATCAACGACGCCGAGATGCAGGGCTTCGCGGCGATCGAAGGACACGGGCTCGAATTCGTGCTCACGCTCGGCACCGGCGCGGGCACCGCGATGTTCCGCGACGGCGAACTGATGCCGCATCTCGAACTCGCGCATCATCCGGTGAGCAAGAAAGGCGTCGCCTATGACGAATACATCGGCGAGGCCGCGCGCGAGCAGGTCGGCAACAAGCGCTGGAACCGGCGTGTCGAGAAGGTCATCGGCATTCTCGATTCGCTGGTCAATTACGACAAGCTATGGATCGGCGGCGGTAACGCGGCGCGGATCAAGTTCGAGTTGCCGGCACACGTGGCGACCGTGTCGAACGATGCGGGTATCGAGGGCGGCGCGCGCTTGTGGCATCCGCTGTCGGTGCGCGAGACGCGCCAGTTGCCGGAGGCGACGCAGAAAACCGGGCGGTTCAAGTTCGAATGACGACGGGCGTGCAACCTCTCATGCACGAAGACTCACGATGACGATGCGAAGCAATCTGGACTTTGCGCGGCGGCTGGTCCCGGTCGGCATCTGTGCGGTGTTCGCGTATGCGAGCGCGCATGCTCTCGCGCGGGTCTATGCGCTCGACCTGCCGCCTGGCGCATTGCCGGCCGGCTTGAAGCGCGATGCGTTTCTCGCGGCGATCAAGGATCATGTGCTTGCCGCGACGAGCACCGTGCTGCGCTACGGGCGGTGACGATGTGTGGCCGGCGCCGCCGGCCTGATACGGTCGATGCGCCTGATCCGTCTGGCGCGGCGTGCTCGTCCGACGCGCTTATCGCACCGAATCGCCCCGGCGGTATTGCACGCTCGCTTCGTCGAGTTGCGTTTTGAGCGCACCGTCGAGCACGTAATCGGCGACCGCGAGCGTGTCCGTCAGTTGTTCCGCCCGGCTCGCGCCAATGATCGCCGACGTGACCAGCGGATTGGCGAGGACCCACGCGAGCGAAATCTTCGTCAGCGATTCGCCGGTCGGCGCGACGATCGATTTCAACTGCTCGATCGTGTCGAACTCGCGCTCGTGCCAATAGCGCTCCTGATACCTCGCGCCGGCCTCGCCGACCGCTTCGGTGAAACGCCCTTCGGCGGGCTGCGCATCGTGCCTGTGCTTGCCGGTCAGCAGGCCGCCGGCGAGCGGGTTATACGGCATCACCGCCAGTTGTTCCTCGGCGGCCAACGGCAGCAACTCGCGTTCGATCTCGCGAAACATCAGGTTGTAGCGCGGCTGCACCGAGACGAAGCGCGCGACGCGCAGTACGTCCGCGCGTCCCAATGCGCGCGCGAGCCGGTACGCGAAAAAGTTCGACACGCCGATATAACGCGCCTTGCCCGAGCGCACGATCACGTCGAGGGCTTCGAGCGTTTCGTCGAGCGGCGTTTTCGGGTCGTCGGAATGGAGTTGGTACAAATCGACGTAATCGGTGCCCAGGCGGTGCAGCGACGCGTCGATCGCAGCGAGCAGATGCTTGCGCGACGCGCCCTGGTCCCACGCCGCCGGCCCCATCTTGCCGACCGCCTTCGTCGCAACGACGAAGCGATCGCGCTTGCCCTTCAGCCAGCGTCCGATGATCTCCTCGGTACGGCCGGCCAGGTTCTCGCCGCCGCCGAGCGGATACACGTTGGCGGTATCGATGAAATTGACGCCGGCGTTCGCGGCCGCGTCGAGGATACGGTGCGATGCGGCTTCTTCGGTTTGCAAGCCGAAAGTCATGGTGCCGAGACACAGGCGCGAAACGGTCAGGCCGGTACGGCCGAACTGGCGGTATTGCATAGATCGACTCCAGAAGGAACGGGAACGGCGACGCGTCGTGAGACGTGGGTGTTGTAAAAAGGATAAACGCAGTTCTGTTTCGACGTGCGCAGGCTCGCTTTCGTTTTGTTATGTAATTGAAAGTTAATCTGTAATGATCTGTTGAAATAACGGCTTGCCGGTAATCATTTTTCCGCGACTACTGCATTACTAAATGTAAGAAATAGGTGCGACACCCCGGGAGAAAAATTACAAAACCACTACGTCGGTAAAATTCTGAAACAAATTCCTTACTACAAGTAATGCACGGCGCGATTGATCGTGGTTTATGCATGTGGAATGATAGCGATTCTCATTTAAAACCAGCCAGCCGTCCCGTCATCTCCCGCGCGAACAAAAGAGGGAAGCGGTAGCCAGCCATTTGCGGCTTTGTCACGAATTTCCGCGACGCATGCGAATTCGGCAAACGCATACCTGACGGGACTTCCATGCTCAATCACACGCCGCTCGTGACGGCGCTAGCGCTAGCTTTCACCGTTCCTTTCGCGACCCCGGTGGTCGCGCAGACCGCGCCGCAAAGCGCGTTGCAGCCGGCCGCGTCGAGCGCGCCGGCGAATGCGTCGACCGGCGCAGCCGCCACCGCGCAGACCAACGCAGCTGGCGCAGACGCGCAAACCCTGCCGACGATCGGCGTGCAGGCACAGACCGTCCAGCCCGACTTCCAGACGGAGCACTCGAGCGTCGGCGCGAAGACGCCGACCGCGCTGCGCGACATTCCGCAGACCGTCACCGTGATCAACCGCGATCTGCTCGCCTCGCAAGGCGCGACGTCGTTTACCGATGCGCTGCGTAACGCGCCGGGCGTGACGATCGGCGCGGCCGAAGGCGGCCAGATCGGCAACAACATCAACCTGCGCGGCTTCACCGCGCAGAACGACATCTATCTGGACGGCTTTCGCGACCGTAACCAGTACTACCGCGATACGTTCGATCTCGAATCGCTCGAAGTGCTGTACGGCCCGTCGTCGATGCTGTTTGGCCGCGGCTCCACCGGCGGCGTGATCAACCAGGTCACCAAGAAGGCGAATCTGAAGGATTCGGCGGAAGTGTCCGGCATGATCGGCACCGACGACCGCTACCGCTCGACCGTCGACGTGAACCACAAGCTGACCGATACCTCGGCGATCCGCCTGAACGCGTTCGGCCAGAGCCTCGGTTCGACGCGCGACGTGATGAAGAACAAGGACTTCGGCGTTGCGCCGGAAGTGCGCTTCGGCATCGGCACGCCGACCGAGATCACGCTGTCCGCGCTGATCCAGCGCAACAACGACATGCCCGACTACGGTATTCAGGCGCTGAACGGCCGTCCATCGCCGGTGCCGAAGAACACCTTCTACGGCCTGACCAGCGACCGCACGATCCAGGACGTGCAGATCTTTACCGCCGCGATCAAGCACCGGTTCTCGGACAGCCTGACGCTGACGAACCAGACGCAGATCTCGCACTCGACCACCGACGCGCGCGAAACCGCGCCGCAATCGGTGCTGACCGGACCGACGGGCACTGCGCTCACCAACGGCAACTTCACGACGCTGTCGCCGTCGCAACTGTTCATCAAGCTGCAGAGTCATGACCGCGTGATCGAGAACCACGCGATCTACAACGACACGATGCTCGAGTACAAATTCAACACCGGGCCGATCAGGCACGATCTGATCGCCGGTGTCGAAATCGGCCGCGACACCTATTCGAACCAGGCCTATACGCGTAACAACCTGCCGGTCGTGCCGATGCTGAATCCGCCGATCATGGGTACGCCGTCGAACGTGACGACGACGGTCGGCAACTATGCCGATTCGAGGGCGAACGAATTGTCCGCGTACCTGAACGACACGATCACGCTGACGCCGCAATGGAAGCTGATCGGTGGCCTGCGCTGGGACCGCTTCTCGGCGGAAATCACCAACTCGATCAGCGCGCCGGGTTTCGCGAGCCAGACCAACTACTTCACCAGCGTGCGCACCGGCGTCATCTATCAGCCGACCGACTGGCAGTCGTACTACGTGTCGTACGGCACGTCGTTCAACCCGTCGCTCGAATCGCTGACGGTGACGAACCTCACGCAGAACCTCGCGCCGGAATCGACGAAATCGTATGAAGTGGGCGGCAAGTGGGATCTGTTCGGCGGCAACATTTCGGTGAACTCGGCGTTCTTCCGCGAAGAAATGAACAACGCCCGCACCCAGGTTTCGCCGACCGAATATGAACTGTCGGGCGACATCCGCGTGGACGGTTTCCAGGCGGGCGTCACCGGCCACATCACCGACAAGTGGCAGGTGTTCGGCGGCTATACGTACATGGACGCGATCATTCTGAAGGCGTCGGACGGCACGCAGGGCCACACGCCGGCCAATACGCCGCGCAATACGCTGACGCTGTGGACGACCTATGCGATCACGCCGCACTGGGAAATCGGCGGCGGCCCGATCTACATGTCGCCGCGCTATGCGTCGAACACGAACTACGTGAAGGTGCCGGGCTATACGCGTTGGGATGCGACCGCCGCCTATCACGCGAAAAAGTACGACGTACGCCTGAACCTGCTGAACCTGACCAACAAGTACTACTACGACGCGCTGATTCCGTCGGACGGTGGCCGGTCGGTGCCGGGCATCGGCCGCACGCTGCTCGCGACGTTCGACTACCGCTTCTGATGATGTGTCGGCGTTGCTATCACAATCTGCTGCGTACCTGGAGTGAAACGTGAGCGTATCGGACACTATCGAGATTCAACCGCCGGCGGCCGGTGAGAACGACGAGCACCAACTGCGGCGGCTCGATAGCGACGAGCTGAAGTCGCGCCAGCAACGCTCGTGTCGCGCGACCTTCATCAAGTGGCTGCGCAAGGTGCATGGCTGGGTCGGATTGTGGGGCGCCGCGCTCGGCTTGATGTTCGGCACCACCGGCTTCTTCCTGAATCATCGCGGCGGGCCGCTCAGGGTATCGACCGGCGAGCCGCAGGTGGCCGTCATGCAACTGCCGCTGCCGCAACCGGCGCCCGAATCGCCGCGCGACCTCGCGAAGTGGCTAAAGGGCGAACTGAAGATCGACGGCAAACCGGGACGCGTGCAGAAGGAGCCGGAGCGTCGTGTCGCGTGGGGCGATCGCAGCGTGATGCAGCCCGAGCACTGGCAACTGAATTTCGCGTCGCCGCGCGAGAATACGTCGGCCGAATACTGGGTCGGCAATAGCTATGTGACGGTCAAGCGCAGCGAGAACACCTTCCTCGCGATGCTGACGAACATGCACAAGGGCGTCGGTCTGAGCGTCGGCTGGGTGCTGCTGATCGATACGCTCGCGGGCAGCCTTATTTTGCTGTCGCTGACCGGCGTGCTGCTGTGGACCGAGTTGAACAGGCGCAAGACCATCGGCGCGGTACTCGTGCTCGGCTCGATTATTGCGATCGTGTGCCTCGGGTTGCTGTAAGCGCGGGTTTCGGCCACGCGTCGTCAAGTACTAATCGCTTATCGCATCGCCCGGATCATTGCGCTCCGGTCGGAGCCCGTGCGCTTGCACGCAGGCTCCGACCGGCACGCGCTAGAATCGCCGCAGACCCACTTTGCTGGCTTTGCCGCCATTCGCCGATGTCCGCTCCCTCTTCTCCCGCCAATCCTGTCGATGTCGCGCTGACCACGCGGCGTTCGGTGCGCGCCTTTCTGCCGACGCCGGTGCCGCGCGCCGACATCGAAGCCATTCTCGACGCCGCCAGCCGCGCTCCGTCGGGCACCAATACGCAGCCATGGAAGGTGTATGTGCTGACGGGCGACTCGCTCGCGCGGCTGTCGCGCGAACTGGTCGCCGCGTACGACGATCCGCAACGCGATACGCTCTACCAGCAAGAGTACGCGTACTATCCGCAGCAGTGGCTGTCGCCGTTTATCGACCGGCGCCGCAAGATCGGCTGGGACCTGTATGGGCTGCTCGGCATCGGCAAGGCCGACAAGGCGCGCATGCATGCGCAGCATTCCCGCAATTTCCGTTTCTTCGACGCGCCGGTCGGGATGCTGTTCACGATCGATCGCAGCCTCGAGCGTGGCAGCTGGCTCGACTACGGGATGTTTTTGCAGGCGATCATGACGGCGGCGCGCGGACGCGGACTCGACACCTGTCCGCAGGCCGCGTTCATCCAGTTTCATCGATTGATCGCCGACTATCTCGGTTTGGCGGCTAACGAGCAGTTCGTGTGCGGGATGTCACTCGGTTTCGCCGACGAAAGCGCGCTGGTCAACGCATTGCATACCGAGCGCGAGCCGGTCGAGCGGTTCGCGCGTTTTCTCGACTGACTGCGCTGTCACGTTTTCCGTATTGGTTGTTTCTTTGAGTTCTCGATGTACTTCACGCTGGTCACGTTATTCATGTATTGAAGTGCGTTTGTCCGTCCCCACCCCGGAGTCCTATGAAAATGAAAACATCGCGCCGCCAATTTCTGCTGCTGAGCGCGGGCGTCGGCTCATCGCTCGCATTGTCCCGCGCCGCGTTTGCCGCCGCTCCCGCCGATACGGTCAATGAGAGCGATCCGCAGGCGCAAGCCGTTGGCTATGTCGCGGATGCGTCGAAGGTCGATAAAGCGAAATTCCCGAACTTCGTGGCGGGGCAGGCATGTGCGAGCTGTTCGCTGTTCCAGGGGAAGGCGACGGATACGTACGGGGGTTGTACGTTGTTCGGCAATAAGCAGGTCGCGTCGCGTGGATGGTGTAGCGCGTATTCGAATATTTAGGTCGAGCGCAAACCGATGCGAGGCTTGGCGCATGCCAACGCCTCGAGCGTTGTCGAAGAATGCGCTGGCGCGGCGAAGATAGAGTATTGGCGTGCGCCAGCAGGCTATCCCAATAACACGAATCGATGGGTGCGCGTTTATAATCGACGGGTCATCAAAACAGCGATGGCTCGGGCTTGGCAGCCTGAAACCTCTGTAACCCGCACGCCTGCCTGGCAGGCCGTG